>Ga0257110_1000017_pt1 | contig 96279 bp, 37 predicted proteins | sample LP_taG_7_FD_190184 | JGI IMG/M metagenome (GOLD analysis project Ga0257110, IMG submission 190184) | Marine microbial communities from Northeast Subartic Pacific Ocean, Canada - LP_J_2015_P26_10m | ecosystem: Environmental > Aquatic > Marine > Oceanic | place: Canada: Northeast Subartic Pacific...
TTAAGCAGTTCAAGCTCTTTATGCAGGAGGATAGCGAGTTTGGAGGCAAGCGCCTCGACGGAAATGGGACGGGAGAGGTCTAAACGAGAGATATATAATGGGGGGGTCAGTAAGTATGGTGGGGGGATAATAAATAGTAATAAATAAAAGAAGAGCCGTTTTTTTATGTGTAAAGTAATATTATCATAGTATATAAATGGTTGGTGCAAGTATTCTTCCCGTAGCTATACATAAAAACAAACTATATTTTTTATTTGGTAAAGAAAACTCCAACGAGAAAAGTGCTCCCGGATTTTCTGATTTCGGTGGAAGATGTGAAAGGGGCGAAAGTATATATCAGGCTGCTCTAAGAGAAGGTGCCGAAGAATTGACGGGATTTTTGGGGAATGAAAATACACTACGAAAAAAAATACGTGAAAATGGAGGATATTATAAATTATCTACACAACAATACCATGTTCATATTTTTTTAATAGACTATGATCCAAATTTACCAATATATTATAACAATAACCATAGTTATCTATGGAAGAATACAAATCATTCATTTAATAAACACTTGTTTGAAAAGATAGAAATACAATGGTTCACAATAGATGATATGATACAAAAAAGAACAAAATTCCGAAATTTTTATAGAAAAATAGTGGATATTATTATAGATAACAAAAATAATATAATAAATTACTTCAAATAAAGAAAATACCACTTTTAGTATAAACATTTACACACCGCACACGTATTTATTAAATATAAAAAATAAGTCATTATTGTATATAATTCAATAATGTCTTGGAAACAATATGGTGGTATAAAAAATTTAGACAGTTTTAATAATATTTCAGTAGGTAATGTAATCGCCGATCGCTTCACAGTTCGAGATAGATTTTTAACAGAGTTCGAGATTATTGGTGATACCAAGCTATTCGGTAATGTTGTTCTTGGTGATGATACCAAACCCGAGACATCAATAAAATTAAACTCGAAAGTTATAACGAAAGACAATGTTGATATATCTGGAAATCTAAGTGTAAATGGTAAATTAATAATTACATCGGATGGTACAGGATTTTTCTTAAAAGGTACGGATGATAATAAATTAGGAATAAATGTAGAAAATCCTTTGGCTACACTCGACATCGTCGGTTCATATGAATCGGTATTGAATGTATATTCAGACCAATCTAATAATAGAAATATAATAGCACGTAATTATTTAGATAATGGAATTGCCGTAAATACAATAGATGCGTCATCTTCATCGTTACAATTCTATAGTGGGATCTATAGTGGGAGTGATATTAGTAATAATAAAAATGAACCGGATTCGGAAATAAAATACTTAAACGGTGGAATTCTAGAAATTATAACAGAAGAAGACACACGTATTTTATCAAAAGTATCCATTTCAGCAGACGGGAGTAAAGGTCATATTCATAATGAAACAATGGTGGTTTATGATATATCAAATGGAACTTATAAAGATTTATATTATAATGATGATACAATTATCAAAGGAAACGCTTTCAGTTTAATAGCACACGATTCGTCAGCAAATACAAGTATGAATATAACAACTCCGAATGGTATAGGTGGAATAATAAGTGGTGGTGCTTATCCGAAAAACGTAACAAGAAGTATGTTAACAATGGATGTTTCAAATAACTCGGTGGAAAAACCACCTGCGCACATGATAGTATCGGGGCAAAATGAAGAGAAATGTAACGCTACTACAAGTATAAATAAATATATTTCACAAGTTGATCAGTATTCACTTGATGTAAATGGAGCAACATATATTGCAGACAGTCAAATAAATATTCAAGAAGATAAACCGAATATGACGTTTTTGAAGGTCGCAGAGTGCGAAGGTTATGTACTCGCAGGAGGTTCGTACGACACCGAAAAATCCGAGTTAAACATTTATCAATCAGATAATAGTGGTGTTTCTTGGTCTATTATTAATAGATCTTCTTCTGATAGACATTTTTCTAAAAACGGAAATGAAACAGTAAAGGACATTTTTATGAATAATAGAGTAAGATGTATATTAATTCAACGATCAACCGAACCTACACTATACGTATCAATTAATGCTACACCTGATGGCGGTGGCGAGTTTGTCGATTATTCATCACTAGTAATTCAAAAAAATGGGATTCTCACCGATGTCCCTTGTAGTGGTATATATAGTTTTTATGATGATCCGAATAATCATTTCATTACAGCGAGAAATCAAGAACTAGATATATTTACAACCGATTCTGCTGATAATTCTTCACTCCGGTGCGATGTTGGATTTATAATAAATGATGTTAAAGGATTTGAAAATACAATTTATGCTGTTGGAGAAAATGGACATATTAAATCTTATACAGCGAATATCTCTATGACAAGTACTACGACAGTTACTACGTATAATAATCCTCCTATTTTCACAGAGTTAACAGATGCTTCTTATAATGTTCATTCCGATAAAACCTATAAACGAGTATTCGTATATGATGCCAATACTGTTATTGCTGTGGGAGACGGAATAATCACATATACACACGACGGAGGTTCAAATTGGTATAGTGAGACAACTATAGTATCTGATATATCCTTGAATGACGTTCATATAAAATCAGAAAGCGAAGCAATAGTAGTTGGAGATAACGGAAAAATTTTTGTAAGTCATGACGCATACAGAACATGGAGACAACTAGATAATAACTATATAAATGGCGGAGGAACTGGAACATACTTAACGGGCGAGACAGAGAATGATATAACAAGTATCACAATGACGAGTGATAATAATATAATAACTACACATAAATTAACGACAACTCCAAATAATACAGGCAGAATACTTTTAACATACGCTCCATCAGTTTTGAATAGAGATAATTCAAGCACATTAGATGTCATAGGTTCTATAAAAACAATGGGTGATTTGGTATTACATGAGAGAGGTGAATTAAAAACAACAGATGCTTCATTTGGATTATTGAAAACAAATACAACACGAATTGATTTTGGATTGAGCGGAGAACTTATTAATATTGGCGCGGAAACGGGTTTGGTTGATATGAAAGGACGTCTCCAAGTTGCAGATGATGTTTCATTCAATTCTAAATTAGATGTAATTGGAGAAACCAAGTTACACGGGTTTTTAGATGTTAGTAATAGCGCACACGTTAAAGAAGAATTAACGGTTGACAATTCTTTGAATGTTACTGAAATTTATGGGATAACAGATGATATAATAAATATGAACACTTCGTCTGGTTTAGTTGATATGAAAGGACGTCTCCAAGTTGCGGATGATGTTTCGTTTAATTCAAAGGTTCATATTGCGGATGATGCTAAATTATATAGTAATTTGGATGTCTGTGGTAATACAATGATTCGCGGTTCTCTAACAGTAGATGGTTCCTTAAATTTCATAGGCACCCAAACACAAACAGATATATGTCATAATGTGTTGATTTCTGATCAATTGAAAGTGCGTAATATTGCAGATAATGAAGTTGCGCTTATTGTTCAACAAGATACTGGTACATCTTCCATTGCTGAATTTAAAAGTAATAATGACATAAAGGTAGAAATTACAAACGATGGAGATATTTCTATGAATAGTGTGTTGAAAATTAACAATTCTACTGCTTCTAATAGCACAGAAGGTAGTAAAGTAGGTGCTCTCTATGTTGGAGGTGGAACCCGCATAGATGGTAATTTAAATGTCTTGGGTAGTGCATATTTTAATGATGAAATAACAGTTGATGGTTGTATGAATATAATAGGTCCTACAAATTTTGACGTGATAATCGAGACATTAGGTATAAATATTACAAGTGGGAACCAAGGACAAAGGGAATTTTTATACGAAGGTGACACCCTTACGACAGATAAATTAAGTAACTTCAAGGTAGATGGTGGAGCGAATTTTAAGGACAGTATAGTTGTAGATGAAACGATTTATGGAAATAATATGGAAATGGACGGAGATGCGTCATTTAACGCTGATGTTTTTATAAATGGAGATATTTCAGCAAACACCAACTTATATCTTAGAGGAGACGCTTCTTTGAACTCTAAACTTTTTGTGAGCGATGATATTTCAGCAAACACCAACTTATATCTTAGAGGAGACGCTTCTTTAAACGCGGATTTATTTGTGAGTGGAGATATTTCAGCAAACACCAATTTATATCTGGGTGGCGATGCATCTTTGAATGCTGATTTATTTGTCAGTGGGCAAACCACACTAGGAACATCTACTAATACTGGAGTGCCTTTATACGTAGATGGAAGTGGTGCTATGCGAATTCCAGTAGGTAATACAAGCGATAGAATTGGTTTTGCTGACGAAACCGGACAAATGCGTTTTAATACAACCGATGATACATTTGAGGGTTATGATGGTTCTAATTGGGGGTCATTGGGTGGAGTTTCAAACCCGAACAAAACGACACAAGTTTATGTAGATGAAAATGATTCAATTGTCTTTAAAACCAATAGTATAATACGCGAGACAATTGACGGCACAACAGGTGATATATCTATTAATGCCGTTTTAATAACGAACGGAGACATCTCAGCAAACACCAATTTATATCTTGCAGGAGATGCTTCTTTGAATTCAAATTTATTTGTGAGTGGAGATATTTCGGCAAACACCAAATTATTTTTGGGTGGCGATGCCTCTTTGAATGCTGATTTATTTGTCAGTGGACAAACCACACTAGGAACATCTACTAATATTGGAGTGCCATTACATGTAGATGGAACTGGTGCTATGCGAATTCCAGTGGGAACACAAGCTCAACAACCTACTGTAACAGAAGGTCATATTAGATTTAATACTGATGACGATACATTTGAAGGTTATGATGGTGCGAATTGGGGATCCTTAGGTGGGGTATCGAATGCCGATAAAAGTTCTCGTGTTTTTATAGATGAAAATGATTCAATTGTCTTTAAAACCAATAATTTAACAAGAGAAACAATCGCACATAATGGAAAGATTACATTTGACGTATCAAATAACGACGGACACGGGAGTCTTGATATAGAACAAATTTCTAATGCAACTATATTAAGATTGTCCGATAATTCAAATAATAATGGCATTGTCTTACAAAATCAAGGTGCTTTGAAATTAATGTATAATGAAAGTGGTCTGGAATCTAACAGAATACAAATGGTAAGTAATGAGATCCGTTTAAATCCTAAAAATCCGACAACTACTATGCTTGTCAACGAAAATGGTGCTCTGGTTGGTAATGATCATCCAATGTCGAATAAGTTAAGAAACCATATTTGGAATCAAATTGGATATAAATGGATTAATGGAACAAAATTAGGAAATACTGTTTCTATAAGTAGAAACGGAAAACGCATTGCCTTTGGTGAATATGAAGTAAATAGCGCAGACGCTTCAAGTAACGTTCATATCTATGATGTATTTGAGCGCGAAATCGCCCATTTGGACACCATACAAATAAGTAATGGTAATGCTTCTTCAATCGCATTGAATGACAATGGTTCAAGAATAATTATTGGAAAGTATAATGCAGACTCTAATGGAGAAATAGAGTATTATAGATATGATACTGCGAGTTCGGGTTATATTCAAATAAGTATAATAGGAGGGGGGACAAACAGTGAATCGCAATTAGGTCACACAACATCTATTAATAATGATGGAACCATATTTGCAGCAGGACAATATACTACAAATGAAGTTACAGATCCTTCTAAAGAAGGAGGTGTTCTTATATTTAAATATAACTCAGACGACAACGTAAAAAAAATAGCCGATATATCACTTAATTATACAGCTGGAACTCACCAACAAATGGGTAGAAGTATCCAGTTAAACGGAGAGGGAAATAGATTAATAATCGGAGGAACAATAAATAAAATCAGTAGTCCTTCTGCCTATGAAGTTTATATATATGAATCAACTGCAGATGTTTGGGGTAAAAAATTAACCATTACAAATGATAGTCCGGTTGTTGGAACAAATTTTGGAATATCAGTTGCGATGAGTAATGATGGTAAGGTAATTTCAGTTGCTACACAAGAAGATCTGACTTCAGAGGAAAATACAGGAAAAGTATATGTATATGACTTATCTGGAAGTGGTAGTGGAATGGCCGCTGTATTGCGAGGTTCTGTAATTTCATTAGACTCAATAAACGATGGTGATACGTTTGGTTCGAGTATGTCTTTGAATAACGACGGTAGTGTCTTGGCGATTGGTTGTGGTTCTCATACTAGTTTCAAGGGTAAAGCTTTTATTTATAAGTATGTGGATGGAGATTGGATAGAGATCAAAACATTTGACGGTGGTACTGCTTCAAATTTGGGAGGAATTCATGATTATAATAGTGTGCCTGGTAGGTTAGTTTCAGATGAAGATGGTATATGTCTAGATGGAACAGGAGAGTTGGTTATTATTGGTGCTCCAAATCTTTTCACATCTGATGTAGTCGCTGGTTCAGGAAATGGTAAGGTATATTTATATAGAAATCAAACATATACTTTGGGCGTAAATAAAAAATTACACGTGAATGGTGTTATTGCAGTAGATAATGGTGATATTGATGTGAATGGTAAAGTAGGAATCAGTGAAAATTTACGATTTACTGGCACTGGATCACAAATCGATGTATTTAATAAGGATTTCTTTGATATTGCGGTGAATGAGAGAGATTATTCATTCCGTATTGGAAATTCGACTAGCAATATAAATAGTCATCTGAAAGGCGGATTGTTTATTAATGGAAATGTAGGTATTGGAACTAATAGTCCAACTGCTCCTTTACATGTTTATAGTGGTGACGAAAATACAGAAATTAAAGATTTATTGAAATTACAGCATGGTGACCGTCCAATGTTCAACTTTCAATCTACGAACAATTATGCCGGTTGGGATTTCAATACAGGATTTTTAGGACATGGAATGAGTTTATCTACTGCTGGTGGAAAAAAAATAACTTGTCAAACGAATGGGGTGAACAGTATGAGTTCAGGTATAGCATTTAGTGGTAATCGGGGGTTGATATTTTACACGCATCAAGTTATATCAGAGACAGATACAGATGTGCTTGCGAATACTATTGAAAGAATGGTTATTAATAATGACGGCAATGTGGGCATCGGGACAGATACTCCGAGCGCGACGTTGGATGTGGGTGGAGATGTGAAAACTACTGGTAAATTGTATTGCTCTGGTCTGCGTATTAATGCGCAAGGTCAGATAACTACAGCTGGCAACTTCTTTGATATTACTACCAATTACCATAGCGACTACGTATTTCGAGTCGAGTATCCGGAAAGTCGGTTTCGCTCTGGTCTGCGTATTGATGGGGATTTGGATGTGAGTGGGGGTAATTTGACTGTGAGTGGGGACGTGTATTTCAGAAAAGAAGTGTTTTTTGATGATGAAGTGTTTTTTAGTGAAAGAGTCACTCTGAATAATGGATGTGTTATTGATAATGATGGTGGAAGTGCTGATCGTAACACAAACGTTTTCCGCGGGAATAGTCCAATAAGTATAGGGGATTATGTAGCTTCTAATTATACTGCAAAGTCAGATGTGGGCTCTCGGCATTTACAGATAGCATCTGGTGATAATAGTAGTCAATCATTAATATTAACAGCCGGTGGAAGTTATTCGAATAGTCATAATTCTATCCAATCCTGGGATACTCATGCTTCTAGAAATATCGCATTGCCTTTATATTTACAACCGAATGGTGGCACAGTAGGTATTGGAACTCTTGATGCAAATGCAGGTTTACAAGTGAAACACGATAGTGGTCTTACAGTATCTTCTGCCATAAGTACTGGAGTAAGAACAGCAACACTTAGATTAGGTTCTCCTTATCAAGAGAATCACGATGCGTATTGTGCAAAAATAACATCTACAAATAACCAATCCAATAATTATAATTCCGACCTAAGATTTTTCACATCTGTATCTGATACTGCTGTAGGACAAGAACGAATGACTATAAGTGATAATGGAAACGTAGGTATTGGAACTACTGATCCGACTCATAAATTACATGTCAATGGTCCGATGAAAGTGACAAATATCCATGGCCCCGGTACAAATATGACAATTTATAATAATACAACTTCTATTAATTCGCTATCATGGATAGAATTATTAACCGATAGATCAGTAATAGGTGGTCCTAAAATACAATTCTTTACTAATTCAACTGCTACTAATTTTGGAACCCAAAAAATGACTATAACAAGTGATGGAAACGTAGGTATTGGAACTCCTGATCCTTCTTATAAATTAGATATAGGTGGAAGTACCGGGGATATATCAAATACACTTAGAATACATCAAGGCAGTGGTGGTACCGCTATACGCATCGGTGCAGGGGGGATTGCTAATGATATAACATTAATACGCGTTGATGGGAGGACCAGTATGTCTGATGGTTCAACAAATATGTCTGCCCGCGGATTCAGTATGAAATATTTAGGGTCTGGGACAGACAACAATAATGCATTTGCTATAATGGCGGATAACCAGACCGCGAGTTCGCAAGTTCACGCACTGGCAATTCTACAAGATGGAAAGGTCGGTATCGGAACTACTAATCCACTATCGAAGTTTATGATAGAGGGCATTTCTTCTCTAGGAACTAGTAATACTACACAGTTTCACCCACAATTAGGTATAAGAAATGCCAACGTGAGTGACGATAATAGAGTTGTTGGAATTGGACTATATCCCAATAGTGGCGGGCATGGAACATTAAATGCTGCATCCATGTATTATAGATCGGCAAGTAATGGTGGAAATTATGGAATTCTTGGATATTTTGGAATTGCTGTAACAGATAATGCTATTAGTGGAAGTGATGCTAATGCAATAACCGAGGGTGAACTTGAAAGTCTAACACACCTAGCAATAAATAATGATGGAAACGTAGGTATTGGAACTACTAATCCGATCGGGAAATTGACTATTAATACAAAATCTACGAATATTGGTACTACTGATAATGATGGCATTGGTTCTCACGATGAGACTACCGCAATACATATATTTTCTCCGAGAGACGCCACAGATGTAAACACCATTAGTGCTGCAATGAAATTTGTAAGTCATACAAATAGTGACATTACGCCCCATGGGAAATTAAACTTTTATTTGAATAATGGAGCAAAAAGTGCTAACGATTACGGTGCGATTCCTGACGAACGTGTAATGACTTTAGTTGGTGATGGAAAAGTAGGTATCGGAACGGATAATCCGGATTGTCTTTTACATGTAGCAGATAACACTTCAAATAATGATGCTATCAATGTTCCAAATGGAATAAGAGTAAGTAACATTTATAATTCAGGGCAAGATAATATAAGATTAAGTGCATTGGATAATATTAATACTAATAGTACCTCAGCGGCCAGTATAAATGCATTAAGAATATATTCATATATACAAAAAAATGGTAGTGGTAGTGCTTGTAAATCAGAAATGTTAATGGGAACAAGATGCGATGGTAACGGGCCTCTGCGTGAATCGCGCGGATTTATATCATATGATAATAATTTTACAATATACAAACATGTATCACCTGATGTGTCAACAAGTGCTGCATCAAAAATTTCTGTTGAAACCGCTAAAACATATCCAATAATAGGAATAAACGGAACAGAAGAACCAACTGCGATACTAACCTGTCACAGTGATGGAAACGTAGGTATCGGGACGACGAGTCCAACCGAAAAATTAGAAGTCAATGGTACGGTGAAAGCAACATTACTCAATATAACAAGCACCTCCGCGGCAAATTTAATTGGAAACTACAGATTTCATCAGGACGGTTACTTACAAATGAACCAGAAAGATCTCAAAATTGCGAAGTGGCAAAGCACAGAAACACATTTGACTGTAATGTATGATACGGGCAATGTAGGTATCGGGACGACGAGTCCAACCGAAAAATTAGAAGTCATCGGTAATGTGATAGCAACTTCTTTTATAGGTGACGGTAGTGCGTTGACTGGTGTAACGGCAGGATCCGATTCGACCAAAGCAAACGTGGCTTCACCTACATTCACCGGGACTGTTACAACCGGAAACGTCCTCCGAGTAGGAACTAATACAAATAATGCAACATCAAAAACTATACATTTTGGTGGGACGTATGGCGACAATGATTATAATCATTGTGTCATTGAAAATAGAGTTTACTCGACTGGTACTGAAAAGCACGAACTCTTATTATTCACAGGGAACGACGCGGAATCTGGCGCTGGACCAGATCGTATCCGACTCAGAGCCGGCAATATTTGCTTTGATACTTATAACAATACCAGTTCTACCAATGGTGGTGCTAGTAGAACATTTGAGGATATCAACATGATAATAGATGCTGACGGAAATGTAGGTATTGGAACTACTAATCCACAAGCAAAACTTCATATTACAAGTGGAACTGCTGATGAAAATTGTGTATTAATTTTACAAGCAGATAGTGATAACAATGATGAAAATGCGAACCCACAGATGGTTTTTAGACAAGATGGAGAATACGACGAAGCGGGAATAGGAATGGATAATGATACAAATATGTTAGCGATATGTTGTGGTGCGGGTACTGCGACTGCGGGAATACGTTTTAAAACAGGTGATCACGGAACAGATTTAGGATCGAACTCTATTTTTTATAAAACAACAGAGCGAATGAGAATTACTGCTGCTGGTAAGGTAGGTATTGGAACTACTAATCCAACTTCAAAATTGCATGTCAATGGTACTTGTACTGCCACCACATTCAACGCCACATCCGATATCAGAGTGAAAACAAACATTGAAACAATAGAACCAAATGAAGCGTTGAAACAAATAAACAAACTTGAACCGAAAACATATAAATTTTACGATAGTGAAGAAACGCATTGTGGTTTAGTAGCACAGGATGCGGAGAAAATAATACCCGAAGCAGTAAATTCAAATGGAACAAAAATGATACCATCCATTGGCGAAACATGTAAATTGATAAATGATGGTAAAACAATTGTATTAGATACGAAAACAACAACTGATATGGTAGTGACTAAATTAGAATTTGATGATTTGAGTGGAAATAAACAATCCGTTGGAATAGAATCCTTTGAAGGTGATAAATGTATACATTTGAAATCATCAATAGAAGAGCATGCAGTAAAGAGCAGTAATGGATTAACCGTATTCATTCACGGACATGAAGTAAATGATTTCCGATCAATTAACTATAATACAATAGTGGCGACAAGTATAGCAGCAACAAAGGCATTAACAACAGAACTCAATGAAACCAGAACAGAACTCAATGAAACCAGAACAGAACTCAATGAAACCAGAACAGAACTCAATGAAACCAGAACAGAACTCAATGAAACCAGAACAGAACTCAATGAAACCAGAACAGAACTCAATGAATTAAAGAGATTGGTAGAACAATTATTAAACAAATAAATTTCACGCTGAAAAAAGCAAGACAAAATGATTTTATAGTATATATAAAATCATATGAATAATCAATGGTTACAATATGGACCAACGTCAAATAAATTTCGACAAACATATATTAAAGGGTTTTTAGATGTAAGTGGAACATCTATTATAAGAAATGGTTCTCTACATCTATTGGATGGAGATATTTCTATGAATGGAAATCTACTAATAAATGGTTCTAATGTCACGAACCAAATAAGCGATACAAGTAATAATTTATCGACATTTAAAGCTCGCGTAGACAACAGTCTTAATACGGTATTTGATAATCTTGAAACGACCGATACTAGTTTAAACACTTTAACAACATCTGTAAGCTATAAACGCGATAGTAGTGATTTGGTTTTTAACGGAACAACTCAACTTGCGGGACATATTATACCAAGCACAACAGGTATTTACGATATAGGAACTACAACAAAACGGTTTCGCTCGATTTATGTAGACGAAGCACATTTGTCGGCAAACACACTTTATATTGGCGATACGCCCATTTTGGGAACTCATTCTAATACCATTCAGGTGAAGGCAGATGAAAATCAATCGATTGATATTATTACGACGGGTTCAGGTAATTCAAAAATGCAATCAGAACATGATGTTTCTATTTTGACAAGTGGTTCTAATGCTGATATAAAAGTTCAGGCAACGGGCACAAACTCGAAGGTACGTCTTTCGGGTACAGGTGGTATAGAACTTACTTCGGACGTAGACGCTCAGGCGGATTTATTGGTAGGGGGAAACTTAACCGTTACAGGAAATGTCATTTCAAATGGAACACAGTTTACCGTAAACTCTACGACAGTAACGACTGCTGATAATGTAATTGTTTTAAATAAAGGTGAAGTTGGAACGGGCGTGACTAATAATATTGCAGGTTTACAAATAGATCGTGGTTCTGCCTCTGATTTTCAATTGGTTTTTGATGAAAGCATTGATAAATTTAAATCAGGATTTATCGGCGGAGCTTTTGAAAACATAGCAACCGAAACCTATGTTGATGTAAGTATGAATGGACTATCGTCTAGAATAACGAGCACCGAGAATTCAACGAATATATTGGATATTAGCATGAATAGCATTACATCACGAGTTACCACAAATGAAGGTGATATTGGTACTTTAAGTGCGAGTTTAACAACGACGGAGACAAATATTACAACATTGGATATCAGTATGAATGCGATTGAAGGGAGGGTGACTACTACAGAGACTAATATTATAACATTGGATACCAGTATGAATACAATTGAAGACAGAGTAACTACAACAGAGACTAATATTACAACATTGGATACCAGTATGAATACTATTGAAGACAGAGTAACTACAACTGAGACTAATATTACAACACTTGATACCAGTATGAATACTATTGAAGACAGAGTAACTACAACTGAGACCAATATTACAACATTGGATACAAGTATGAATACAGTTGAAGGTGAAGTGGATGTTTTACAAAATGAGATGAATGCAGTGGAAAGTTCTTTAACTGTAAAAGCAAATGACAATATAGTTGTTAAAACTAGTGGTGATCAATCCATAGGGGGAACTAAAACATTTACAGATGATGTATTCATACACACGGGTAGTAATAGTAAACCAACACTTAGATTATCGGGAGAAACAAATAAAGATCAATACGGTGCTTATATCAGATACGATGGAAATGCTAATGATTTGGAATTAGGAACTGTTAGTAATTATAACGATGTTAAACTACTTTGGGCTGATCGTGGTTCTACTATTTTGAAAGGCGTAACTGATATTTGGGCGTATGCACCATATACCAATGTCATTAAGATGTCTGTGTTGAGAACTGATTTAAATTCAGCACAGAGTAACATTAGTACCTTACAGAGTGAAATGAACGTTGTTGAAGGAAATATTACAACAAAGGCAAATATTGCTTCACCTACATTCACAGGAACAGTTGGTGGAATAACGAGTTCCATGGTAGGTCTTGGAAATGTAGATAATACAAGTGATGCTGGTAAACCAGTTTCAACTGCTCAACAAACTGCATTGGATTTGAAAGCAAATATTGCTTCGCCTACATTCACAGGAACAGTTGGTGGAATAACGAGTTCCATGGTAGGTCTTGGAAATATAGATAATACGAGCGATGCCGGAAAACCCGTTTCAACTGCTCAACAAAGTGCATTAGATTCGAAAGCAAACTTGAATTCACCTACATTCACGGGAACAGTTAGTGGAATAACAAACACAATGGTGGGTCTTGGAAATGTAGATAATACAAGTGATGCCGGAAAACCTATTTCAACTGCTCAACAAACTGCATTAGATTTGAAAGCAAATATTGCTTCACCTACATTCACAGGAACAGTTAGTGGAATAACGAGTTCCATGATAGGTCTTGGAAATATAGATAATACGAGCGATGCCGGAAAACCCGTTTCAACTGCTCAACAAAGTGCATTAGATTCGAAAGCAAACTTGAATTCACCTACATTCACAGGAACAGTTAGTGGAATAACGAGTTCCATGGTGGATCTAGGAAATGTAGATAATACAAGTGATGCCGGAAAACCCGTTTCAACTGCTCAACAAACTGCATTAGATTCGAAAGCAAACTTGAATTCACCTATATTTACAGGAACTGTTTCTGCCCCTACACAATCATCTTCTGATAGTAGCACCAACGTGGCAACAACGGCGTATGTAAAAACAGTTATAGGAGAACTGGTTGATGGTGCACCAGGGACAATTGATACACTTAATGAATTGGCAGCAGCCTTAGGTGATGACGCAAATTTTGCAACAACCATTACGAATAGTATATCAGAAAAAGCAAACATTGCTTCTCCCACATTCACGGGAACGGTTAGTGCTCCGATTTTTGGGGGAACTTTAATAGCGGGGACGGGACATACAATTCAAATGGTAGACGATCCCAGCAATAACGATGATGTTACTAATAAAGAATACGTGGATACACAGATTATTAATATTTCAATTGATACTGATAATATTGCGAGTGGTGCTATTACGAATGACAAACTCGCTACAGGCATTGATGCTACTAAATTATCAGGTACAATAGATGTTGCTCGTATCCCAAGTTTAAACGCTGATAAAATCGGTGCAGGTACACTAGATGTTGCTCGTATAGCAACAGGTTCTATAACAAGTGATAAAATCGTTTCTCTTGATGCTAGTAAGTTATCAGATACATTAGACGTTGCTCGTATAGCAACAAATTCTATTACGAATGATAAACTCGCAACAGGCATTAATGCTACTAAATTATCGGGTACATTAGACGTTGCTCGTATAGCAGCAGATTCTATTACGAATGATAAACTCGCTACAAGCATTGATGCTACTAAATTATCGGGTACATTAGACGTTGCTCGTATAGCAACAAATTCTATAACAAGTGATAAACTCGTAACAGGTATTGATGCTACTAAATTATCGGGTACATTAGACGTTGCTCGTATAGCAACAAATTCTATTACGAATGATAAACTCGCTACAAGCATTGATGCTACTAAATTATCGGGTACATTAGACGTTGCTCGTATAGCAACAAATTCTATTACGAATGATAAACTCGCTACAAGCATTGATGCTACTAAATTATCGGGTACATTAGATGTTGCTCGTATAGCAACAGATTCTATTACGAATGATAAACTCGCTACAGGCATTGATGCTACTAAATTATCGGGTACATTAGATGTTGCCCGTATCCCAAGTTTAAACGCTGATAAAATCGACGCAGGTACATTAGACGTTGCCCGTATCCCAAGTTTAAACGCTGATAAAATCAATGCGGGTACATTAGACGTTGCCCGTATCCCAAGTTTAAACGCTGATAAAATCAATGCGGGTACATTAGACGTTGCTCGCATAGCAACAGATTCTATAACAAGTGATAAATTATTTAAAACTAATGACTTCATACTTTTTGCGAGTGATGTTCTCATACAACCACCAAACTCAACCGACAATGCCACTTTACGCATTGATAGCGCTGGCAATAGTAACAGTAATTTAATTTCAACAATTGAATTAACAGAGAGTGGGGATTATGGTGCGTTTTTAAGATATGATGGACAGTCGTCTGCAAATAATATTTTTGAACTTGGTATGAAAACACGTACAGACAATAACAATAGTAGTAGTGCTTTTGAAAGCACTTTGATTGAAATAGAGCGAGATTGTATAAAAACCGATGCTGATAGATTGGTGAAATTTATTTCAAATGTAGAAATAGGACAAGCGGACAATAACCCTAATTTGAGAATGAGAGGCAGTAGTCACCGCAAAATTGAGTTTCTTGGGAGTGACAGTGCTTATGATTCTAACACTTCACACCATGATTTTAGATTGATTGCCAATAAGGAATCAGGAACTAATGTATCATTTAAAATAGGTTCTTCAAAATTAGATAATGCTGTTTTATCGACTCTTAATTGGATTAATATAAGACCTTTTGATCAAAAAATGCTTATTGGAAGTAATGAAACTGGATATGAAACATTCTTCAATGATAATTCAACTTTTGAGAAAGAAACTACAATGAATGCGGATTTAACCATTAATGGGAGTGCTTCAATTACCGGAGATTTAGTAGTTACTGGAACAGTTAATGGAATAACGAGTTCAATGGTGGATCTTGGAAATGTAACTAATACAAGTGATGCTGGAAAACCGGTTTCAACTGAGCAACAAACAGCATTAGATTTAAAGGCAGACTTGAACTCACCTGCATTTACCGGAACGGTTAGTGCCCCGACTTTAGATGTGACGGGGGATTTAACAATTAAAAACTCTAATTTAATAATAGAACATACTTCAGCGGTTGGGGCTTTTGACCCCTATATTGTACTTAATAGTAAACAGGATAGTAGTAATGATAGTAATGGTTGTAGTAAATTATATTTAACCGAAAGTTTTGCCAGTGAAAGTAACTACTATGGTAGTTTTATGGAATATAATGGTGATGATAATAAATTATATATTGGAACAAAAGTGGGGACTAATGACCGTAAAGTTGCTATAACCATAGTGCGAAACACAAGTAACGTTGATATAGCGGGTGACATAACTGTCGTTGGTGATATTACTACTGATGGAAATGTAGGTATTGGAACTGATGTCCCTGCTTACAAGTTAGATGTTAATGGAAATTTAAGAACTACAGATCTAGTCAACATAAGAAACAATACAAACGGATATTATTTAAGATTTGATGGAGAACGAAGTTGGGCGTGGAGAAGTTCTGGTGGTGGTTCTGGTACAGGTTTAATATTACAAGACGAAGGTAATGGTAAAACCTGGCAATGGAGAACACAAGATGATACAACATGGGCAAACATTACTTTTAATAATACTTTAGATTCATGTAGATTTAATATTCTGGAAGGGCGCGTAGGTATTGGAACTACTAATCCACAACAAAAATTAGAAGTTCACGGTAATATTAACTTAGGAAAAAATAATGAGAATAGTTTTATTCATAGTGGTAGTAAACTAGCATTGAGCAGTGATGGTGCTATTTTAATCGTTGCAGATTCGAACACTACGAGTGGAGCAACATCTAGCAGTAGTGATATTATATTTGGTACAGGAAGTAGCACAGATATGAATATTAATCGAGACTTTACATTTGCTGAAGCTTATCCATCAAGTGTTCCACGCAATGAATATATGCGCATAGATGGAGCAACTGGAAATGTAGGTATTGGAACTAATAATCCAGTAGCAGAATTGGATGTTACCGGTGCCATTCGTTGCACGACAAGTGTTAAAGGTAATTCAATTCATTGTGATAATCGCGTAGGTAATGGTATAGCAAGTAAAGATCTAGGTGTATTATGGATTGCAAATGGTTCAAGCGGTGCAACAACAACATCTGGTAATTGGACGGCATGGAATGATACCGACTCTGGATTACGTTTTGAATGGAAATCGAATATAGCGGTTTCACCTTGGTATAATAAAGGTTATATCTCCAAAGGTAGTTACACAGGTATATTCAATAATTTTACAGGACAGCATCATAACTATGGTGTTAGCGAATTAATAGATGAAATCGGTTTTATAGTTAGTTCAACGGGTAATTATCGTAATCAAATGAGTAATTGCGACGAGTGTAATAAGTATAAAATAAATATAAACGAGAGTCTTCCGATTGTAGAGTATTCGCAAATAATAAATGATACAAAGATTTGGGGTGTAATAAGCGATAAAGATGATACAAATACACTAAGAGAAAAACCCTTTGGAAATTTTGTAACCGAATACGAACAGGCAGAGGAAGATAGACCATTAACTATTAATAGTTTAGGTGAGGGTGCTTTATGGGTATCGAATATAAATGGACCCATTATGAATGGTGATTATATTACTACAAGTATTTTACCTGGATTGGGAATAAAGCAAGATGACGATGTATTGCATTCATATACGGTAGCGAAAATAACAACTGATTGTAGTTTTGATGAAATGGACATGGTTCCTCGCAAATCAATGAAATATGAAACAGTAACAAAGACACGGGAAATATCAAAAGAAATAGAAAAAGATATATTTGATTATTGGGAAAATGATTATGACAATGAAACATATTATGAAAACATAGAACAACAAATAATAGATAAAATATTAAAAACAATACAAGAAGAAATCATTACCTATGATGCATCGGGCATTCCAAGTGTTCAAATGATAGAGAAAATGGTGGAAGATGAAATTCCACGCTTAAGACAAATAGAGTCGACAGACGCTTCTGGTAATAATATAATTACAGAAGTTCCTGAAATGGAAACTGTATCTGTAGCCAAGATACGTAAGATACCAAAGATGATAAATGTTACCTTAAAAGATGCTTCAAATAATGATTTACTAGATTCGCAAGGATATCCTATAATAAAACAATATCAAGCAAAGAAAGCGGTTTATAGAAAGGAAACAGTACAAGAATTAATTACTGAAACATATGATGTGGAACAAGCAGTCATTGATCCAGACACACATCAATATGTATATGATATTAAAACTGATAGCAGTGGAAATACATTATATGTAGAGAAATACGAAATGAAATATATAGTCGTTTCATCGGATAAATATTCAGTATATAATGATGGAGAACATACAGACTTATATAAAGACTTTTCGGGCAATTTTACAAATGTTCAGATAAATGGAGAAAGTATTATTGGTAAGACATATAAGATGGCATTCTTAGGGTGCACATATCATTGCGGTTGAAGAAATAAACTAATATTTATTAAAAATAATTATTAGTATGGTTGTGTATAAAATAATGGTATTAACAACAAAAATTTGAAGGAGAATCGCGATAAAGCAAATGAAATATTTTATGATAGTTTGGAGCGTACAAATTTGTGCTGGAACGCATTAAAGGAGCATTTAGATAATAATAGCGACGCTATTAAAAGATGAACTGATAAAAAATTTGTTCCCTACAAATTTGCCATACAAACTATATGAGTTTGACGGATCTACACTTGAAAAATTGGATGTGTCAAGTGGTGATAAAACCGAATTTTATGAACACTCGCAATATTATTATGATGATAAAAACAGACGTCGTAAGGCAGTCAAGATGTTTTATAAATTAGTTGTGAACGATAAAAAATATCGTATAGAAATTCGTTTCAAAAGGAAAACATGGTGTGGAGCACCACAATTCCAAACACACTATGATCCTCATGTTACACCACCAGGAAGTATCGAAAAATGATGAGTATATGTTTATGTATACAATGGTTTATGAATATTTATCTATCTATATTATATAAATGAGTAAAATACCATCGTCCTCCGAAAATAAAAAGGCATCGCTCGAATTATCAGAATCTCCAAATTTAATAAATTATACGGTAAATGAATTAAAATCCGTACTTAGAGAAAACAATAATAAAGTTTCGGGAATCAAAGCAGATTTAATACAAAGAATCAAAAATAATAATATTAGTAAGGAAGATATATATAAATTGGTCGAAAGCACACATCGTAAAACCAAAACACCATCGGTTAAACGAGGCACTAGAAAAAAAGTCCCTAGAAAAACGTCATTCGAATCTATAGTAGAGGCAGTTGCCGAAGAAGAAGCGGATCAAATGTTGGAGAAAATACAAGGGCATATTGAACCAGAAACATGTTCACTTAGCACAAGACGCAATACCGATTACAATTTTTTTGAATTAGTGTTTGCTTTATGTGCGTTAGATAAGGAACACAAACTTAAGAATAAAGCTGATATAAAGAAGGTAAAGTATGAAGATGTGAAAAATAAAATAATTGGTTGTAATGAAGTATGTTTTGGTAAATATATGAATGATGGAAATAAATCAGATGCTACAATCAATCGTGTAAATAATCATGTTACAAATATGCGTAAAAATTTTCATATATACGTTCCAGGTGGATTTGACGAAGTAAAATGTGTATATTTAGAGGGGAAAATATTGACAACCCCAAAATTAAAGAAATTAAACGAGGGAGTTGACACAAAAAAAGCAAAGTCCGATGTATATATTGAAACAAATAAAGGTACTATAGTAGGATTTAGTCTTAAGCAAGACGACAAATGTACTATGACAAATTATTCTACTGAAAAAATGTTGGGTGAATTATTTGATGAAAATGTTGGAAAAACTATCCAAGAAAATTTAAAACAAGCGCGACTGAAAATATTAAGTGAAAATAATATAACTAAAACCAATTATAGAGAAGTACGAGATCAACTCGATCCAGCAACAGGAAATAAGTTTATACATAACAAAATTAATTCATTATTTTACGATAGTTTAGAAGGTAAAAATGCTTATTGGAGTGCATTAAAACATTACATTGATGAAAATAGCCAACGTATTTCAAGAGAAATAGTTGATAATATGTTTCCAGTTGATTTACAATATAATTTGTATCAATTTAATGGAAAGGAATATATGAAATTGAATGTTCCAACTAATATCGAAGATTTTAAGGATCATGTTCGATTTTATTATGAGAAACCTACACAAGCAAATATAAAAAAAGGTGATTTACAAGTTAAACGAAGAGTTGCAGCAAAAATGTTTTATAAAATGGTAGTAAATGGAATGCATTTTCGAATTGAAATACGTTTTAAGAATCCCATTATATCTTCGTCACCTCAATTTCAAGTGCATAAAGATCATGAACGCACCCCATCACCCGAAAATGACGCAAAGAGAAAGTTCCAGGGGAGTCAGAGTACCCGGGTTCATAAAAAAACAAGAAAATTAAGAAAATAATAGATTGTATAATATTATCAAAATGTTTTATAACAGTTTAATGTTCTTGACATCACAAAATGTACCACATCAACATTGACCGCATTACCAAATTGTTTGTATGTGATTTGATCACTTTCGTGTAACTGAAAACTATCTGGAAAGGATTGAAGACGCGGCACATTCTTAGGGTGCACATATCATTGTGGTTGAAGAAATAAACTAATATTTATTAAAAATAATTATTAGTATGGTTGTGTATAAAATAATGGTAAATATATGTTTTTAATATATAAATATGAATGATGGGTGGTTACAACACGCTTCTACATCAAATCGTATAAAAAAAACATACGTTCAGGGGTTTTTAGATATAAGTGGTCATATTATTGTGAGGAACTCTGGAATAAAATTAACGGCCGGTGATATTTCAATGAATGGTAATATAATATCAGATGGAACTGCTGAATTGGGATTAACAAACATATCGGGATACGATTTAACTACTACAAATGATGCCTTAATAAAAAAGAATTTAGATGTTACACAAAATTTAAACGTTTCAAATACATCTGTTTTAACAGGTAATGTCGGAGTTGGTACAAACGCTTCAATTACAAAAGCATTAGATGTTAGTGGTAATGTTAATATTTCTAAAAATTTGAATGTGGAGAACATACTTACTAGTGGAAATGTGTCTGTTTCTGGTAATTCACTACTAGATGGTAATGTAGCAATTAAAAAAACAGTTGAAACGGGAAATAATTACGCATTGGACATCAGTGGAAACACGAGAACCGATAAAAATGCATATTTCAATAAATCAGTTGTTGCTGGTCCTTTGGTAGATATAAATACTGATGTTTCAAATGCATCGTTATACGTTGATGTTCCTTATAATAACACAGACGCTTCTTATAATGTTATCATGAATGTTCCAAAAAATCTCTATAAATCTGAACACGATGGTAATGCGAATCAAATCAATCATTTGGAAATTAATACAAACAATCGAACTATTTTACCGTATGTAATGGACAGTAATGGTATAATTGGTACTGACTCAAATCCAGGTGTTGAAGGAACATATGGTTGGAATTTGGGGGGTCCTGGACATAATAAATTCGATAAAGTATTTACACGTGAATTGGAAGTAGGAGATAATACGATCCAAATTGAAGATGCTTCTGGAAATCGCATTAGTATGAGTTTTGATGCTACTACTGGAGCAGTAAATTATACAGTTAGAACACAGGATACCGCAGACGCATCTGGAGACACTTTTGTAATTAAAGGTGTACAAACACAGAAAATCAGTTCAGGTAAAGGTACAATTGACCCATCTTTACTAGAATTTACCGGATTGGCATTTGGTGATACGTTTGATGCTGGTATAAATTATAACTTTGCAAACGCATATACGTATAATTTATCAACAAATAACTATTCTGGTAATGAAACTGCATTTTCTACCGCAGGTGGTTCTCAAACATTGGTGAATTTTATTGGAACAATAAACCAAACTACTCTATTATCTACTATCTTAAACGGAGATAGTGCAACAATACTCGTTGGTTCAACAGATGGTAGAACAAACACCACTACTCATGCACTACCTGGTATAGATGGTTCTGGAACATTATTAGATTTATCAGATCGTATAATATCTGTAAAAAATAATGCAGGAACACTTGAATGGACATTATGGAACAGTGAAAACTATGTTTCCAGTATCGGAAATTATTTAAATTTTATTGAATTGAAAAACATCAATATGGCAAGTGGAACCTATTTTGTTGCGAAAACACAAGGAACGCTTGTATATAACATTACAAATACTGACTTTATGTCCACTTCTGATTTAAGTACTACTAATGGAGATTTATATTTATATATAGAGCGCGGTCCTGGAAAGAATTGGACAAAGATACCAGTTTCTTTACCACAAGCAGGTAGCATTCAAACACAAATGTTAGCTAATTCTGCGGTAACAAGTGATAAATTGGCAAATGGTTCAGTAACTGGTGATAAATTAGCGTCTGGTTCTCTTTCTGGACAGAAAATTACAGATAATACAATACCTGGTTCTAAAATACAAGATGCAAATATTACGGCAAATAAAATTGCAACAAATGCCATAACTGGCGATAAAATAAATGTTGGTGCCATTAACGCGTCTAATTTGATAGTTGATGGTGTAATTACAACAAATAAAATAGCAAGTGGAAATATTACAAATACATTAATGGGAAATGATTCAGTTAATACAGTTAATATTTTGGACAACGCTGTGACAAATGTAAAGATTATAGATGATGCTATTTCTGAATTAAAATTACAAGGTAATTCTGTAACAACCAATAAGGTAAAAGATCTAAATATAACAACGGAAAAAATAAATACTTATGCAGTTACAACTAGTAAATTAGCAGATCTTGCTGTATCTACTGGTAAGATAGCAAATGGATCAGTCGATGATATTAAACTTGCTGTAAATTCTGTAACCAATCCCAAAATATTTAGTCGCGCAGTAACTACTGCTAAGATTGATACATTTGCTGTAACCACAGATAAACTTGCTGTAAATGCAGTAACTACCAGTAAACTTACAAATCAATCAGTAACAAATGGAAAAATCGCATTTGGAACTATTACAAACGATAAAATAGCAGATGATACAATAACAAGCACGAAGATTGCACCTGGATTAATAGATGCTAGTAATTTAATAGTGGATGGTGTCGTACATGGTTCAAAAATAACCGATGCTTCCATTACAAATGCGAAAATGGCAGATGGGGTAATCAGTACATCTGATATGTTAGGTGATGGTATAATTGTCTCCTCCAAATTGGCACAACAGGTAATCAATAATGCGAATTTAATAAGCGACGGAATAGTAACATCAGAAAAATTAGCACCAGGATTATTAGAGAACATCGGATCAAGTTCATCTGGTAATTCAAATCCAACACCAGATGGTGCGTTTAATGGTTCATATACAGACGTTGATCCTAAAATTTATACATACGATACGACTCTTATGTCGGGGGGTGGTGAATATGGATATCAATCAAAAATAAGCTCTGACGGTTTATTGAATGTTCTCCGCAAAGGGGCTTCATCTGGTTCAAATTTTTTTGTCACGCGTCGTTCTTCAATATACAGCGATTGGCCCGATATTACAACAGACACGACTTATCCAAATGTATCAAGTAATACTATCATATATAATAATCTTACTCCTTATGGTTTTGATATAGATAATGATGGTAGTAAGTTGATTACATTACAATCATATCATAGTAACCGATCTACCAACGATTATCTATATAATTTAAAAATTTATGATACCACGAATAGTAGTACATCTATGCCGCTAATTAATACATTAAAAGTATCAAATCAAACAAAAACATGCTTGTTAAGCGCAGATGGTTCAAAAATTGCATTAATGTCACGAGGATGGTTGTATAGAAGCATTGATATAATAGATACTCCTGCTGCTAGAAGTGATTTTATTGTTATGACTAGTTCTGATAAAGATAATACTCTATATTATTCCAATGATAATGGTAGTAATTGGGTGGGGTTAGGCAATTCTATATTTTCATATTCAGGTAATTACGTCGAAACAAACCGTCAATTATGGGTAGCTGTAGGAGAGGGACAAAATAATACATTAGCTACATCGGTTGATGGAATAACTTGGACCGGTCGTGGTAAAATATTTTCTTCTAATGGTAACAAGGTAAAATATAACGGAAATATGTGGGTCGCTGTCGGAGAAGATAATGATCCTAAGAAAAATATAGCATATTCAAGCGATGGTTTAACCTGGAATTATCCTACTACAGAAATATTCTCTGAAGTAGCAAAAGATGTAGTCTGGGCGATTGATAAATGGTGGGCAGTAGGTAAAGGTAGTTCTCATCTTCTAGCCAGTTCATCGGATGGTATCAATTGGACGGGACATACAGGTCAACACGCCAATGTAATTCAATTCAATGCTATAGACTTTGACGGCAATTATTTAATGGCAGGAGGTAAAACGGTAACATCTGCAAGTTACCAGTTATACTATTCCACTAATCTTGGTACATCTTGGTCGAATGCGTTTTTAGTTAATAATATAGCTTGTGAAGTTTTAGAACTGAAAAATGGCAATGGTGGTTGGATGGCAGTCATTGATTATCCCACTGCTAACTTGGCATTTAATCAATATTCTGGTACTCCTCATACAGGTTGGAATCTAAAATCAAATGTATTAGATAGAAATACAAATTATGCTGTATATGATAAACACGATAAATGGTTGGCCCTAGGTCTAGATTCTAGTTCGAATATAATGACTTCTGATACCGTTTATATGAATACCAGTACAAATCCTACCGATTCTCAATGGGGTCCTCTTCCAACAAATGGGTTAACTCGTGGTTCATTCATTACAATATCACATTTATCCGATACATCCAATACTATGTTTTACTCAACAGATGAGGGTGATACTTGGACGGGTCTGGGAAATAATTTATTTGATATATCTGTAAAGAAAACTTATTGGAATAAAAAAACATGGATTGCGGTAGGTGAGGGCAGTGTAAATACACTTGCTACATCAACAGATGGTATAAATTGGACGGGTAAGGGTAAAATATTCAGTGGATATGGTGCCGATATATTATACCATAAGGGGACCTGGATGGCGGTTGGACTAGACACATCAAGTAATAAATGTATTGCTTACTCGACCGACGATGGTTCAACATGGTCTTACTCTACAAGTACAATATTTGATGGTAGAGTAAACAGTGTCGTCTATCATAAAAATAAATGGTGGGTTGGTGGTTTATCAACGACATATCATATGGCATATTCCAGTGATAATGGAATTTCTTGGACGGGTGTAAATGCCACTGCTCTTACTAATATGGAACAAGTTAATGCATTGGCAACTGATGGTATAACATTAATGGTAGGGGGTGCATCAACAGCAAATAGTTCGAACCATTGTTATACAACTATAAATGAAACATCTTGGACTAAACGAACACTTATCAATGCATCAAATGTAAATATCAGGAAACTCCTATATTATGCAGGTAGATGGCACGCTGTAATTAATGCCCCTCGTAATCAAACAATAGATTATATGTATAGTGTAAATAGTGGAACAAATTGGACGTCAAAGTATTTATTTACGGGTGAAACACTAGACATATCATTACTAGGAACCAGTATTATATTAAATGGAACTGATACGGAAACGGATAAGACGGTTCAGATATCATACGATAATGGTACTAATTGGAGTAATTATACATCAATACCTGCTAAAAATGATAAAATACAGATAATGGGTTTGAAAAGTAAAACGAATACTCTTGCTTATTCCAGTGACGGAAGTACTTGGACGGGTTTGGGTAATAATATATTCGATATTGAAGGGAGAAAGGCTTATAATAATAATATTACATGGGTTGCAGTAGGCGAAGGTTCTGTGAATACACTTGCGGTATCTGTCGATGGAATTAACTGGACGGGTAAAGGAAAGATATTTAATATCAAAGGTAACGATGTTTATTACTATAATGGTATTTGGGTTGCCGTTGGTGAAGATTCGGACCCAACAAAATGCCTTGCTTATTCAAGTGATAATGGTATTTCATGGACTTATTATGGCGAAACATTATTAATAACAATAAACGCCGTAGTACATAATGGTCTCAAGTGGTTTGCTGGTGGTTATCTAGATACAGCAGGAAAACCTGTTATAATATCCGATGATGGTATAAACTGGACGGAGACCCCATTACATCCATATCAATTAATTATGGTTAATACGTTATGTGTAGATGATTCCACTATGGTAGTTGCTGCAGGAAAAAGTCAATATAATTACACTTATTCTTGTTATAGAACACCCAATGGACTAAACTGGTCGAGTTGTGGAAATGTATTCTCAAGTCACGAAGAAGTCGTAGAGTCAATCAATTACATCAATAATACTTGGTATGCGTGTGGTGCATCCGTAAGTTATGATTTTTCATATTCTATAAATATATACACTACATGGCAAAGGAAAATACGTATCTTCCAAAACGCAATATATAGTATTTCGAATGATAAAAATGGTAATTTATATGCATTTGGAAGCGATGATTCTATTAATACAATTATAAAGAAATCTATTGATAAGGGTCAAACTTGGACGACAGTTACATTGACTGGTGCACTATCAGCATCTTCACAAACTCATATAATAGTAAGTAAACCACCAGAAACAATGCGTTATTCTACAGACGGTTCCGTTTGGACTGGACTCGGAACTAGTATTTTTGATATAGAATGTAAGAAGGTAGAATATAATAGAATAAAATATATAGCGGTCGGTAAAGGTAATGTAAATACACTTGCAGTATCAGATGACGGTATAAATTGGACGGGTAAAGGTAAAATATTTTCATCATCTGGTAATGATCTATCTTACTATGGAGGTAAGTGGATTGCGGTAGGTGAGGATGCAAGTTATAATAAATGTGTTGCTTATTCAACAGATAATGGAGATACATGGTCGTATTCTGTTTCAGACCCAACCACTCCGTTGAAAATGACTGTAAATGCCATTATTCGTATTCAAGGAAAATGGATCATAGGAGGTTGTAGTGGAATCTTTGGAATTAATCAAGGAAATAAAGCCTTACTTGCATCGTCTACAGATGGTATTAATTGGACTCAAGTGTTTAACGGTGGGACTAACTATATAACAATAAACTCACTTGCTTATGATGGTGCATACTATATTCTTGCGGCAGGTAAGGGTAATCAAAATAACAGTTATACATCCATTTATAGTACAAATGGAGGGAGTAGCTGGACTAATGCAACTAGTCCATTTGGCGAAAACCAAGAAATAATAAACAAAATAATATATTATAAACCAAGAACAAGATGGTATGCTGTTGGTATTAGTAATAGTCGCACGTGGGCTGTTGGATCAAAACCAAATGCTGGTTGGACTAAAGGTAAATTATTTTCCGTTGAAGGTACAGATATCACCACAGATAATAATGGTAAACTTGTAGCAATTGGTTTAAATGATGATAATACAACTAGCATTAAATACGCCATTGTAGATGCACCTTCTGTAGCAGCATCAAGTTGGGAAACATTAGATATTAGTAAGAATGATATTACACAGACAATTGTTATTGCAGCTAAAAACGAAAATACTTTATTATATTCAAATGATGAAGGAGATACATGGAATGGATTGGGTAAAACTATTTTTAATGTTGTGTGTAATAAAACTCACTATGCAAATGGAATGTGGATGGCAGTGGGAGAAGGTAGTGTCAATACAATAGCAACATCAACCGATGGAATAAATTGGGTTGGTCGCGGAAAGGTATTCAGTAAAAATGGTAAGGATGTATATTATAATAATGGAACATGGGCTGCAGTTGGCGACGACGATGATAAAAGTAAATGCATTGCTTATTCAACAAATGATGGTGTTACATGGTCTTATCCATCATCTACGGTATTAGAATATACCAGTAATGCAATCATATTTTCTTCTACCAAATGGATAGTCGGAGGAAAGGGTGCAACATATAATGTAGCTTCATCGTACGATCTAGAAAATTGGAATTACGGAGGGACATTAAATTCTAATAATTTAATGGAAGTTAACAGTCTCGCATACGATGGTATGTATGTTATAGTGGCGGCTGGAATAAGTAATAACTATAATTATACTGCTTATTATTCAACAACAGAAGGAACATCATGGACTTATGTTTCCAATACACTCGGAAGTCACGAAGCCTATGTAAATAAGGTAATTTATCATAAGGGACAATGGATATTCGCAGGGGGGGGTACTAGTAATCATATATCGTATACAAAGAATAGTTACCCTGCATCAACAAGTAAGGTTTCGCTGGCGCAATCATTTACTTATGAATGTCTTGATGTATATAGTGACGGTACACGTTTAATATACTCTGGTAGAACTACTGATATATCAAATAATATACAAAATGCTGTTGCTTCTAATGCAACAAGTTACTTTGCAACTAGTACTCACGAATCGTTCAAATACGGAGATATTTCAAATAATATTGGAACACAAGTTGCGGTAGGGGGTGGAACAAATACAATTTCTTATAGTACAGATGACGGAATAACATGGACAGGTCTCGGACAGACCATATTTTCAACAACTGGTAATAAAGTCTATAATAATAATAATACGTGGATTGCAGTTGGTGAAGGAACGACCAATACACTTGCTGTATCAAATGATGGAATCAATTGGACGGGTAAAGGTCTAATTTTCAGCGATGTGGGTTATGATATACATTATTATGGTAATCGCTGGATAGCAGTGGGTAACGATAGTACTAAGACTAAATGCATAGCGTATTCAGATGATAATGGTTCAACATGGTCGAATCCTGCATCCGTTGTATTTGATGGTATGGGTCGTTGCGTGAATTATATTTGTGGTAAATGGTATGCTGGTGGAGAAAATTCAACATATGTTCTTGCTTATTCCGATGATGGAATCACATGGACATCTTCTAACCAACCCAATTATAGTCAATTAACTAGTCCGCGTGGAATTGCTGGTAATGCAAACCTTATATATATTGTTGGACATAGTAATACTACTGGGGTCAATTATAGATCGTTTAAATCATCAGGAACTGGTATAAATTGGTACAATGAAAATATATTTAATTCGGGTACACCAGAATTGGACGGCGTAGTTTATAACTTTGGTGTTTGGATGGTCTGGGGTAAATCTCCAAATCATGATATAGCAACGACAAGTGATGGTACTTGGTGGAAATATAAATTATTCGATAATGGAACAACTGACGTCCATTTTACAGGTAATCGTTGGATAGCAGTGGGTAAAAATACGGATAATAGTATTGCAATTAAACAAAGCCCCCATCGACGCCCAATTGCATCTAGTCATTGGACTACTGTAGCAACCACACTAACAAGTGCAGAAAACATCTATACAAATCCAGATCATTGTCTTTTATACACATCTGCACATACCAATAATAATAAAATAAATGATGTAACTAATGTTTTCTATAACGATGCGGGTGATAAAGCAAAGACAACGAGTCTTATTAAAAAAAATGATTTGAGTTTACAATTTAATGTCGAAAAATATAAATTTTTAACCAGTTATTTAAATAATACGGGAGATGTATGTGTTTTACTCGGTTCCGGTTCAAATACACTAAGTTACTCGGTCGACGAAGGATTTTCATGGACGGGATTAGGTAATTCTATATTTTCAGTCACAGGAAACAAGGCTATTTGGAACGGAGCAGTTTGGGTAGCGGTTGGCGAAGGCGCAACGAATACAGTAGCAACATCAACAGATGGTATTAATTGGACGGGACGCGGAAAAGTATTTGGTATACGTGGTAATAACCTTTCTTATAATTATAATCATAGAATGTGGGTTGCGGTCGGAGAAGATAATATTAAAAAACGTAACATTGCGTATTCAACCGATAATGGTGTGTCTTGGTCTTACCCATCAACTGAAATCTTCAGCGATGTAGCACACGATGTTACTTGGATTGGATATAAATGGTTTGCCGTTGGAAAAGGTTCTACAAATACACTTGCTGAATCAGTTGATGGAATAAATTGGACCGGAAGTGGTATGCAGTTTTCTGTTGTGGGATATGGAATTGCAACAGATGATTATGGTGCCATTGTAATATGCGGTGAAGATGCAGACTCGACATTAAACGTTCAGTATACAGTTTTCGACCAATATAATAATGCAGGTACTTTAGTATTTACAAAGTTAACTGCAGCATCCAGTAAAATTAGTAATCCAACTAGAATCGTTTGTTATGGTTCGGACAGATGGTTTATTCTCGGTTCGGGAACTAGTCAAATCGTTCATCTAGGTACGGGATTGGGATCAACGGATAAAGGTGCACCATTTTCTGTAAAGGCGACAGATATAATATACACTGGAGAACGATGGGTGGTTGTTGGTGAAGATGCCGATGTAAATAAGAGAATGTTTATGCTCTCGAATAGTAATGCAAATTGGAATATGCAATCTACAGTGTCGACGGCGCATTGGAGACCTTTCAATTACACACTAACTGGTAATACAAAATTCACTGGTATTTCAAGACGTGATTATAGGATACATCCGATAATTAGTATTCAATTGGGACATCATTTATTCCCATCGAGCACATCTTTGTTCACAAATGCATCAACGTATTATAAGGGGTTTTCATTTTCAGGTGATGGTAAAACATTAATTATGGGTAATAGGGGAGTAGTTCAATTGTATTCTATAGACTATAGTACAAATACATATTCATTAGATTATGAAAAACGTGTAGAAAACAATGAAGATTATAATTATGGTCGCGATGTTGCTGTAAATTATGATGGTTCGGTTATGGCATATTCCTATGGCGGAGATCAAACTGTTGAAATCACAGAGGATACAGCAACCAAACAAATAGCTAGAGTTGTTGTATATACGAAGGATGCCAGTGGAAACTGGAATACTCTTCCTGATATTACATTAAAGGGTGATGAATATTATGATCTTGTGGATGGAACAATTGGTAATGAACTAGCTCAATTTATGTCGGGTTTTGGCGCTTCCGTTGAACTCGATGCTTCTGGTAATACATTGATAATTGCTTCGCATAATAATAAAAATTGGGTCGGTATAAGAGTGTTTGTAAAACTGGGTGGTGTATGGTCGTCTTATTATAAAACAGGCGGAGCTACAAAATCAACAGGAAATAATATATATTTGAATGATGTTGATATAACAGCAAACGGACAGTTATTGAATTATAATATTGGAGAACGTGTTTTTATTGAAACTTTCCCTAATAATACAGAATTATTTACTAATATTACACTCGCACCATCGGGTAGCACAGCATACTTAAAAATAGCACAGGATACAATAGGTTATAATAGTGAATATGGCATTTATGCAGATTGGTTTAATTCGGTAAATACCGGAGGGCGTATATATTCATACCCCAGTTCAAATCAGTTAACCCATACAGATGAATTCGCTATACAATCGCGTAATGATTTATCATTTTATACTGGTCTTCCTTTATCATCTACAATAAATACCACGGATGATATTTCTGGAAATAGGCGCATGTTCATTGACGAAAATGGTTTGGTTGGTATTGGTAAAAAATCGACATCATATAATTTAGATGTTAGTGGTACTATAAATGCTACTGCTGATATATATGCAGCAGGTGGTATATTAAATTCATCAGATGATAGACTCAAGGATAATGAGGAACATATTGAAAACGCAGTTGAAACATTGATGAAATTAACGCCAGAAATTTATGATAAAAAACAATCTTTTAATGATATCGGTGGTTACGTAAGAGAAAGTGGACTGATTGCACAAGATTTATGGTATAGTACTCCCGAACTAAGACATCTAGTTTCGCTGGGAGATAAAATAGATGGTTTCGTAGAGAAGGAATTACACATTGATGTTCCCAATCCTTACTATAATAAATGGGAGATCCATAATTCTGGTATAAGAAATTTATTGGATGCTAGTGGTAATTTATTATTAGATGAAAGTGGTAATATTCAGACTATATACGAAGACGGCGAAGACATATATACATATGGCGGTGTAGTCGTTGATAAAAACAACGAGCAATTTACAAAACCAACAAAAACAATAAAACAAATATCTTTAATTCAAAAAATAAGACCTGTGTTACCGAGTGACATTCAAGATGCGTCTATGAATACTAATATTCGCGATGATTTGGATTATTCGTCACTTGGATGGGGCGATACACCTGCCTCAGTAAATTATAATGGTTTAATACCATATCTTATTAAAGCAATGCAAGAGCAACAGAATAAGATAGATAGTCAAAGTCAAATAATAGATGATTTACAAAGTCGTATATCCAATTTAGAAAATTAGTTTTTAATTATATTCATTATATATTCGTATATATATATATAATGAGTTCATCAGGGAGTTGGTTACAATTTGCGAATCGCATGAACAAGTTTAAAGGGAGTTATTTCCAAGATTTTGCGGATGTTTCTGGTGATATAATTGTAAGGAATTCAGGAACCGTAAGTTTATATGCAGGTAGTAATCTCCTAATGTATGCCGGTGATATTTCAATGAATGGTTTTGTTTATTGTAAAGGTGTAGTTGATTTAAGTGGTAATTCCCTCTCGGGTGGTGGAGATGGTGGTGGTGGTGGTTTAACTACCGTTTCGTCTGTTAACGTTAAGAGTATTAATACTAGCGATTTTATTACAACCGATGGTTATGCTACTGTCGGCAATTATTTAACGGTTGCGGGTTCGACTACATTAAATGGTCAATTAACTGCTAATGGTAACACTGTATTTAATGGCGATATTGATGCTTCGGGTGCTAGTTTTAATGCGGTTTCTCTTGGTAATGTTGAATTACAAGGTCATATTTTACCAGATACAAATGCGACTTATGATATAGGCAGTGCCGATAAGAAAATAAGAGATTTATATGTAAGTGATTCGAGTATTTGGATCGGTGATAATAATAAACTAGCTATCGAAAATGATAAAATAACAATGAAGAAACGAAAAAAAGGCGATAGTGATATTCCCAAATTCATAAGAGATAAAATTTCATTCTCTAGCTTAGAAGATAAAAAGTCACATGTTAGAACATTTTCAAATGATAATATTTCCGGAAAGGTAGTTGGCGATTTACTCTCCTCTTACACCGTATCAGATTGGATTAAATTCGCAAATAAAAAAGGAGAGTTGGGTGTAGATGGGTTCACTAAAACGAACCATTCGGCATCTGATATATATGATCTTTCGGAAGATTTTAATAATGATGATAGTGGACAATGGGCTACAACATCAAATGGTGTTATAAATTATGATGGTAAGATAACAATTGGTACTACTAATAATACGAATGCATTAATAGTAACTGGTAGATCATACATGTCATCAAATCTTGGAATAGGAACAAGCAATCCTAGTTATAGATTAATTGTAGGTGGAAGAACCAGAATAGAAGATGATCTTCAAGTTACTGGTGCGTCGCAATTGAATAGTGCTACTGTATCAAATAGTATTACAGTTACAGGAAACTCAAATTTAAATGGTAAATTAGGGGTAGGTAAACCAGCGGACGGGACACATCGTTTGGACGTGTTAGGTAAATCGCGTGTTAGTGACGAAGCATACTTTAAGAAGTCTGTTATTGTCGGCACTGATGTAAATACTACAACTCTTTCTACAAACAATGCGAGTAATGCTTCTATGTATGTAGAAACAAAAATGAATTCAGGTCTATATCCTGATATTTCGCATAATGTTATAATGGATGTACCAAATACTTTATTTAAGGCGAATGATAAATCGGTTACTACCAATAAGAATTATCTTGAAATTGATACTACAAATCGTCGTATATTACCATATGTAAAAGACGTCAATGGTGATTTTGTAAATGGTTCGGCTTCCGATGGCACAGGTTGGGATTTAGGTGGTGTAGGAAAAAATCGGTTTGACACTATATATGCACGTGATGTTGCTATATCTACCAATACCATTAATATTGAAGATGCGTCGGGTAATAAAATTGGTATGAGTTTTGATGCTACCTCCGGCGCCGTTAATTATACTGTCCAAACGAAGGATACTGCAGATGCGTCTGGTGAGACGTTTGTAATTAAGGGCGTCCAGACACAAAAGATTAGTTCTGGAAGTGGAACTATTGACCCTGCATTATTAGAATTTACCGGTCTATCTTTTGGTGATACTTTTGACACTAATACCATATATGATTTTACAAATGCTTATACTTATGATTTAAAAACTAAATCATATAACGGTGATGGTACAAGTGTTTTTACTACCAATGCTACCCCGCAACCATTATCATCATTTTTATCATCTACAAATATAACTACTTTATTGGGTTCTTTACCTACAAAGGAAAGTGCTGTTATTCGTGTAGGCAGCGACGACCGGACAGATGGTGGATTAAACGGAATTGATGAAGTAGGTTCAAAGGTTGATTTAACCGATAAAATCATTTCCGTTACTGATGATGATGGAGGAACCACACTTAAATTTACTCTCTGGGGAAGTGAAGCAGAAGTTTATTCTTCGAATACTGGTAATTTCTTGAACTATATTGAATTAAAGAATATTAATATGGCAAGTGGAACTTATTTTGTTGCGAAAACCGGAGGAACTCTTGTCTATAACAACGCCAATGAGGATAATCTTAAAAATGACGATTTAATTGGTGTTGTGAATGGTGATCTTTTCCTTTATATTGATCGTGCTCCTGGAAATAACTGGACTAAAATTCCAGTTTCACTACCAGCTTCTGGTAGTATTACAACGCAAATGCTTACTAATGATGCCGTTGCTGAATCAAAAATTGCTACAAATGCTGTCACCGAATCCAAAATCATTGATGCCGCCATTACAACAAATAAAATTGCAGATGATTCAATAACCGCAGTTAAATTTAAGAGTGGCGAAATAAACGGGACAATTTTTGACAATGACGCAATTTCCGGCTTAAAAATATCAGATATTTCCGGCTCAAAAATAACAGGTAATATTTCAGGAGCAATTATAACCGATGATACAATTGTTACAAGTAAAATACAAAATGGTGCTATTACAGGTAGTAAGATAGCGTACTTAGGTGTTTCTGGAGATAGATTAGTCGATTTCGCCATAACTGCTGCGAAAATTGCAAATGATGCAATCACCGGTGACAAAATACAAGATGGTGCTATTACAAGTGCAAAATTAAGTTCTGGTGTTATAAATGACACTGCTCTACTAGGTGATAATGTAATTACCTCGAATAATCTATTAGGTAGTTCTGTTACCGAGGCAAAAATAGCGTCTCTTTCGGTAGGTACCGCAAAATTACAGGATGATTCTGTAACTGCTGATAAAATTGCTACTGGCGCTGTCACATTGGATAAGATTAACGGTAGTGTATTTGATGGAAAACAAGATACCCTTGTTCCTGGAACTGGTATTTCTATTGATTCTGGAACAAATACAATTAGTTCTACTGTAAGTACAAGTATTGCTACAGGAGGAGTTACTAGTGATATGATTGCGGATGGGGCTATTACGGCTTCCAAATTAGCTGCTGGCGTTGGAGGCGGGGGCGGAGGAGGAGGAGGAGGTGGTGGTGCTTCGGGTGACATTGTTGCTGATACCATTGCTGTTGGTGGCGTCGCCACGGGCGATACAAGTTACGTGTCGGAAGAAATTGTCGGTGCGAGTGCTCAACGAATTGGTTATAATAAGTATCTCAGAAGTTATTGGGCAGGAAATCTCCGAAACAGTGTTTCTATGAATGATGATGCCGACTTATTAGTTACAACTGCCAATAGTAAGACTCTTTTGATATATAAGAAAACCGGCACAACATGGGCAGTGAAACAAAGCACTGTGATATCTGCGCTTTATGGTCTTGGTGACTGTGCTATTATGAGTCACGATGGCACTACCATCGCCGTAATGAAGAAAGCAAACAATTGGACAACCGGCAATAGCGGTCAATCGCTTTCCATAGGTCAGCACGTTTATATTTACCGGGACCCAACAGCAACTTGGGATTCTATGCCAACGCAAGTATTATTGAGTAATACATTATACCCAACTCGTTTTGGATTAACAAGTTCATTAAGCACTGATGGTACGAAAATTCTTATCACTTGCGTCAATCCAACCGAAGGGACACACTTGTTTATATATAATACAGATGCTACATCTTCTACTCCTATATGGAGTTTGAAATTGGACCCATTAATATTTTCTGGTGCTGAACATATTTATAGTTCGACGAACCGTTCTTGGTTAACTGGCGATAGTAATAAAATATTGCTAAGAACCTGTGGTACAAGTGGTGTTAATGGTGAACTTTACGTTCTCGCGGTAGATTACACGAATAACACTTATAATGTAGAATACGAGTATTCTACATCCAGTGAATCCGTTCAAGGTCCCAAGAACCATCAGGGGAGTTTTATCGGTGCTTCGATTTCTCGAACAGGAACACGAATGTTTGTACCGGTATACGACCAGGGCGCAAGTCCAATACTTCGCATGATAATTTATCATTATACGAGCGGTTCGTGGGTTTTTAATAAATATTTTGAAAGAGATGATATATTTTCGGCATCTGATTATACAAATAATCATGTAGCACACTATGCTTCTCGAACCGAATTTGCAAGTGACGATTCAATCGGTGTCCTTTCTGGACATTACGATAATCAAGGTTACACAGCACGTAATTTTTATAGATTTGATTATATAAATAATATTTGGACCGTTCAATCAAAAACGAGCGTTGGTTCTGTGAGCACAGAATTATTAGAAGCCTTTGTTTATTTACCATCCAAAACATTTGCTTACGTAGAATCAGATAAACCAGATAGCACCAAAGGACGCATTACGATATATAACAATTATGCCATTGGAATCTCATCAACTTCGATAAAGGCGAATTTATTATATTTGAATGACGGGATACACGAATTTAGTCCTGGCACAAGCAATATTTTTGCACAAAACTTTTCAACAAAAACCATCGGTAATCAAGCAATTGAGAATGGTAGTATGCTAATCTCTTCAGATGAACTTAATACGACAGGAACGGGTGCAAATATGCTCGCTACGAATAAGTATTTTGATAAAAGTCCTATATTAGTTTTGGGTCACAATTCTACAGGAACCGCCAAAAATATATTACACCGACCCGCGATTGAATTCAGAACCACAAAAATGACGAGTCTTGACACACACGATTGGCGAATGTATTCTCAAGGTTCGACTGGAATACATAGTGATTTAATACTTCAGAATGGTCGTTTCGTTAATAATAAACATTATCGTTTTGATATGGTTAGATTTACTGGTAATCAGGGGCAAACCAATGGTGGTATGATCATGAATTATAATGTTATCGGTGTTGAAGGCGATGGGACAAAGAGACAGAGTCAATGTACGCCGGGACTTTTGGAATTAAGACCAAATTCTTCACAACAATATACCGGGATAAGATTCTTGAACGGTTCCACTTCGTATCCTTCTTCTGGCGGGACTTATGCTATTGGAATGGAATTTAGGACTCGTAACTTAGAGAAAGGACTGAGTGCTATATGGTGTCACGAGGATACAACGCATTTTAATAGAGGCGACATGAGTATTATGACCAAGACTGATATGAATTTCTATACTGGCGTTACGAAGTGGAGCAATTATGGCGAAGTTGACCAGACCGATTATAAACGCATGTCTATAGGTATAGGCGGAAATGTTGCAATTGGGTCCGCAGTAGACACAAGTGTTTTATTAAGAGTCGGTGGCGATGTGTCTGTTGATGGTGTTTTAAATGCTACCTCATTCGTAAAACCATTAAATGTAACAGAGACTATAGATATTGTTGCAACTACAGCAATTGTCGCAAATGATAGTCAAGATGTTACTACTGGTTTGGGTTCAAGTAACGGAGATAAAATATGCATGAGCGGAGATGGCACACTCATTGTTATGGCGAATGTATCACTGAAAACTGTCTATACTTTTAGATTAATAAATAATGTATGGGAAGATTTCGCAACTGTATCTGGAAATTCAACTAAGTATATATATAAGAATACTACTTATTTTGGAAAAGTTATAGCATTAAGTAGAGACGGTTTAACACTCGCCGTATCAGATAGAACAACTGTGTGGATATATAAATGGAATTCGGTAACTTCTGTATGGGACGAGGAGACGAATACTTGCTCTGATGCTAATTATACAACGAACAATCATTCCGTTGGTTTCTGTCATAATATGAAGATCACAAACGATGGTTCAAAAATACTGGTTCTGTCTTATGCGTCAGCTACAAATTATAAATTAAGAATATATGATACTTCTACCGGTGCTGTGTTAGTTAATGTTACTGATAATACAGATATATTGTTTGGTCATTCTACACAGATTGATCCTGCTGGTATTTATTCTTACGATGCTTATTATAGAAATTCGAGTTTAAGAGGTATCCAGAATTTTTACAGATGGAAAATCGCCATGTCTGGTGATGGTACAGCAGTCGCAATTAGTGGAACCGATTCAGGACAACAAACTTTACAAGAACGCACAACATTATTGTTTGATATCAATTATTCAACTAATGTATCATCTGCTAATAGCGTTTATGACTATTCAACCACCGGAAAAGCAATGACGGGTAGAGGACTTGCTTTTAACGATGACGGAACGGTGTTTTCTATCGCAATCGGTCACGCGGGTTTTTACTCTGACGGTTTTGGTCGCCACCCAAGAGTTAGATTGTATAGGCGGTCTCTTGCTTCACCTACATCTTGGACAATGGAAAAAGAATATGCACCAATGACCGCTCTTGCAGGAAATGGTAATCAGTCTGGAGCTGGCGATGGTTTTGGAGAACAGATAACGATGAGTTTGGATGGTTCCGTTGTATATATTGCGGCGCATACTCAAGAACATTGGCAGATTTCAAATAAACCAAAACAACATTTTGTAGGAAGATCCGTTTATGATGGCAGCAATTGGGGGGATATGGAAACAATTGCTGGTGTACCAGAAAGTTATTGGGGGATGGGCGCGGTAAGTAATAATGACGGTTCTATATTGTCTGTTGCGAATTTACGAGATTTCAATGTTTCTAATCATGGTGGAGGATTTCATAGTTATCATATTGGTCTGAGTAACTTGAAGTTTACCTCACCTGGTGAATTACAACTAAGTGGTGGTGCATCTGCGAATAATCATTTAACTATCGACGCTGTTGGTAATGTCGGTATAGGAGTCTCGCCCGTAGCAAACATAAAATTAAATGTAGATGGTAATATTTCTGCAACAGGCACGATTTCTTCGAGCAGTGACGATAGACTCAAGGTAAATGAGTTATCGATAACCAACGCCATTACCACGATACAAAAATTACGACCGGAAATATATGACAAAAAACCAACATTTAATAATAACTCACAGAGCGATTGGATTAAGGAGTCCGGGTTGATAGCACAGGAAGTATGGTATTCTAATCCTGAATTAAGACACCTGGTTTCACTTGGGTCTGTTATTGAAACTACAGACACTATTGAAAATCTAAATACATACGAATCCAAAACACATTATATTATTAAACATCAACTAGACATTTCTGGTAATGAATTGAATAGTGAAGACATTTTTGTTCTTGACGAGTCAGGGGGTATAAAGATTGACATTAGTGGAAATTACGAGATTGACGTGAATAAATTTTTGTTATTGGACGCATCGGGCGTTCAAGTTAAATGTGACGGAATAAATGTTCTTGATTTTAATAAATTAAAACATAAACACATTAAAGGTGTTGGGTTTAAACAAATAATATCAGAGGAAGAAATCGATTCAAATGGCAATGTAGTATATGATAATAGTGGTAATGTTTGCTTAGTAGACGTCACACGAGATGTATTAGATATCGGCGGTTCGCCTTGGATTAATTCGTCTGAAAAACTCACATTTACATTACCGCCAATTCTTGTTAAACGAATGGACAAGAAGAAAAATAGAACTGGTGTCGTTTCAAAACAAATATACACACCCGTTATTACATCTGATATACACGATTATACACCCACTGATGACATACAAAATGACCCCGATTATAAAGCACTCGGTTGGGGTGATACTCCTGCCTCTGTTAATTATTCAGGATTAATACCGTATTTGGTCAAGGCAATCCAAGAACAACAAGAAATGATAGATACACTCAAGAGCGAAGTAGACACATTGAAAAACGCATAAATACATTTCGTAATTATAACTAATAATATCAATAATTTAAATTTTATAAATTATTGATTTAGATTTTCTCTTTTTTTACTTCTAACTTTGATTCAGAACCGTTGGTTTTACTTGCCTTCTTCATCTCATTGTCCAAACTATCCAATCTTTTATTTGTATCTTCTGTTATTTTATCAATCTTATCCATCTTATCTTTTAAAGTTTCATTACTTGTTTGTTCCACGGGAGCAATATTTTGTCCGCTGTATCCTTCATATAAATCTAAATGTTTTAATACACCAACTAATGAAAAGGCAAATATAACTATAATTAATATATTGCGTATTTTCTTGTTTGTCAATAAAAAGGTGATTTTATCAGTAAGCATTATATATATATTACAAATAATTTATTTTCTACATGACGAACAATTACTTAGCGGATATAATCGCGTAATCATAGAGAACCTCATTGAAAATTTCTCTTTTTTTGTTGTTTCATCTAAAATTATTTTATCCATAGTTGTATCATAATCGTCAAATGTTAGTGTCGTTTTTTTATATTTAAATCTGGATCTCGGCGGTTGAATTGTAAAATTCATCTTCATCTTTCACTATATAAAATTGAAAGATAAATACTAATCGTTCAAATATATTAAAATGACATACGAACCTACAAATGCAGAATTATATTCTGTTATACAACGTTTATGCAGTAAGATAGATAACCTTGAAAAAAAGATTGACCGATTGAGTGAAAATCGTGAAACAAATATTGATAAAGTGAGACGTAAGGGTGGATTGGATGCACCAGATCTTTATGGCGATTGGTTAACCTTTATTAAGGTGGAAAAGAAACATTACGATAATCTATTTACACTACACGGAGGGGTTCTTACAACTTTTAAAGATATTGTATTAGAACATATCAATGTGGGCGATTCTCTTCCATTATATAAACATAAAAAGAGTGTTTATGTTTATCAAACTATTGATGATGAACCCGAATGGTGCTTATTCGATAATGATAGTTTAATTAAAATGGTTCAAGAAGTATGGCGCAAACTACTCTCAATTCAGTTAAACGATATACACATAGATAAGGATGATGACGAAATTAAAGACCAGAAACGTCGCGTGGTTATCCAAATGAGGCAAAAACTATGCGAAACAAAAAGTAATCGTCAAGATATATTGAAATGGATAAAGAATGTGATTTAAAATATATTTATTATATAGAATGAAAGTTGGAATTTTTAATTATACAAAGCGAGACTTACCCACTATAGAAAGAGTTTTAAAAGAATTGGGGTTTGATGTTGTTATTTACGATTATAAAGAGAACCATTATGAAATTATGCAAAAATCTAATATAAAACATTGGTTTTTTACAGGTTCTCCAATGGATATAACCAAAGACCGTGCACCACAATTAGATACACGTATTCTTCGCATGGAAGGTAAACGGGTTTTTTTGATATGCTATTCTATGGAAAGTATTCTAGGACAACTCGGATGTAAGCTAATAAAACGAGAACGCAACCGTAAAAGGACTTTTTTATTGGACATTTTATATAATAATTATCTAACAAAAGGTCTGTGTTCTCCTATAAAAGCATGGAGAAATCACGAAACATATATACCCGTTTCAAGTTTGCGTCCTTGTATCAAGTTACAAATGCAGTACGAAGGTGAAGTTATGACTTGTTTATATAAAAATGCTGTTATGACTCAATGGCACCCCGAACACGGAAAGGACGGTAAAGAAATGATTATGAATTGGTTAAATCGGTAGTCAATAATATTATTGAATATTATTGATTTTTGGAGAACCTAGACGTTTTTATCCACAATTGTTGACGTTTTTGATATATTTTCTATGACCTTTTCAAATGTTGTATTACGAGGTATACCTGGCATTAAATTTCGTTGTATAGAAAGGCATTTTTCAGAGAATTCTGAATCCATATCTGCATATTCTTCTGAATTTGTCTCCTTTTCTTTAATAAGAGTTTGCATGGTTCTCTTAGTTACTTCTTGAATACCATTTTTCAGTGTATCTCGAGAACCTTCCTTATCCCATTCATTATTTTCTTTAATATATAATGTTTTTCGCTTCTTATCGGTACAATGAATTGGTCTTTTATGAGTTCCTAGTTCCTTAAGGTTCTCTATAAATAGTTGAGAAATACCTTTAATATATCCAACATTTGATTGGTTCTCCAAATCTTCAAATGATACTTGTATCTTATCAATGAATTCGGAAAAATTCAATGCATCCTTACAATCTTCATTTAAAAAAACTTGTAAATTAAATTGATTGTTATTATTTGTAGTGGTAATGGTATTATTATTACCGATCTTGGGAATCACATCTTTCAATACACCCATCATCTTTTCGCTCTTCTCTGCTTGGGATGAAATAACATTCATTAATTCGTTGTTTTGTGCCATTGATTTTAAAAACATCGTTTTATAATCTAGGTTCTCTTCATTTGTTTCGATGATCTCATCATTATTCGTCTCAATAATTTGATTTTCATCTGTTTCAATCTTATTTTTTATAAATTTACATTTTTTACGATGTTTCCATAATCCCGATCGTGACGAATATTTTTTACCACATTCACAGGTATTCAGTAAGGCATTTTTTCGGCATTTTTTTGTTTCCGTTGTTTCCATTTTATGTTTTGCAGTGTTTAAATGTTTGATATAATTGCTTTTTTTACTGCAAGTAAAGTTGCATTTTTCACAATAGTAAATTTCGGCATTTTTTCGGCATTTTTTTGTTTCCATTTGTTTCCTAAATATTGGAAACAAAAAAAAATGCCGAATGAAACGAACGAAAATAATAAAAAAACTTATGCTAACAAAATATTTATTAAAAAACGCACATTAAAGCATTATGCAGTGAACCCATTTTTCAAAAAACTTTCTGAAAAAGTATTTTTATAAAAACCAAAATTGGACATTTTTAAAATGTCCAAAATCGAAAAATCAAAAGAGAATCCAAATTTGGTTTTGAGAGATTTTCTATAAAATCAATAAAATTGAATAATATAAATAGTATTTTACAGGGAGTAACAGTTATGTCTATTGATTTTCTAGCGAAAAAGAACGCTCATTCTAGGGATGCTTTTATTAGTTTTGACGAGGGACCGCATATATATACAGTTCATGGTGATACATCTTTCACATCGGTAACCACGTGGAATCATAGTCATTTTCCAAAGTTCAATGCGCATAAAATCGTTGATAATATTCTACGAAGTTCAAAGATGAAGGATCCGGATTATAAGTATTACGGACAAACGAAGAAGGATATATTAAAGATGTGGGATGATAATCGTGACGCAGCCGCTAACGCAGGAACAAAGACACATTTAAATATTGAGTGCTACTATAATGAGATGGATGTAAAGGATAACAGTATTGAATATAAGTATTTTCAAAATTTCGTTAAGGATTATCCACACTTGAAAGCATACAGAACCGAATGGTGTATATATCACGAAGAACTGAAACTATCTGGTTCAATTGATATGTTGTTCAAAGATGAAAATACAGGCGAATTTAAGATTTATGATTGGAAGCGTTCAAAGGGTATTGAATATGAGAGTTATTATGGTAAGACGGCGATTACACCTTGTATTTCACACATGCCTGATACAAATTTCTGGCATTATTCACTACAGTTGAATGTATATCGTCGAATTTTGAAGGAGAAGTATGATATTGATGTTACGGAATTGGCACTCGTCGTTCTCCACCCAGATAATTATAGTAAGGATTACGAAGTGGTTGAAGTTCCAATTTTGGATAATGAATTGGATAACTTATGGGAATATAGAAAGAATCAACTAAGTTAAATAGATCTTCAAATAATCATATAAAATTATTGGAGTAATATATATAATAAATGTTACAGTTAATCTGTCCAGTTGCACTTTTTTATTTATTTATATATCACGTATATTACATGTATTATGGCGACCCTGTAGAAATAGAAGAGATGAAAGATCCTATTATAGAATATATAAATAAAAATAAAGACCAACTTTTGAAATCATATACGAATGATAAAAATATGAGTGAAAATATAGAAGTCTTATTTTATAATAAAAAAGATTATACGGCGTTTATGAAAACCGATAAGAATGAGATAGAGACTGCTTGGAAAACACGCATATTATATGAAAACACACCGAAGGGTTCTATTATTATGTTTTATGATGCTTATAAGCAGGCTTTTACATATTATACAGACCAAACGTCTATGCCGATAACTATTTTGAATGCAGTTGCTATGAAATATGTAATCCGATTCTTCTGTAGAGATTTTTACTATGACGAAGATACCTTAAAATGTGATAAGGTGAGTGATGAAAACGACGCAGACGAGGATATCGAGAAAGTTTTCATAGAAAATGTCTATATTTCACCATTAATTAAAATACATAATGATGACGAAGATATAAAAAAGAAGGAGTTGAAAAATATCTTACAAAATGCTCCTTTCGCACGATTAAAGTCAAATAAAAAGATGAAAGAAGAAGACATTAAAAAGAAGAAGAAGAAGAAACCAATGAAAGAGCAAAGTGTAAATAGGTTTGTATCTCTAGGAAAAATATACAATTTTCATATATTACAAAAGAAACATACACAAGCAAATAAAAATACAAGTTACGACGATATGTTTAATACATCTAAGGCGAGTATAATATCAACAAAGATGTCATATAAAGATTTTAAACGGACAAAGCAAGATTAGTTATTTACTTCTTGCTTTTTAACCCATTCGATATATCCAATGCTTTTTTCAACGGAGAACGATGATTGCAATTGTGTCTTTGCGATTTCAAGTGCCTTCAGTTCGATAGCACTGAGAGAGTGTAAATATGATTCAATTGGGTAAGAACGGTCATTATTAGAAGTTTCCATTTTAAATTATATCAACCATAGCGTTTATATAATTTAAATCAATTTTAGGTTTATGTTGCATAAAAAAGTTAGTCTTATATTATACTTATAATATAAATATGTCATCGTATCCAAATACATATTATTACTTAGAAGGATATTATTATACATTTAACGCAAGTGGTGGTTTTGTGGGCGAAGAAGGAGCACCTGCCGTAAGATACGATTTAAACGAACTATTTGAAAAATTTGATTTAACTGATTCGGTTCAGGTTTTATACGATGTAAAAACATTTAATGAAAAGATAGGATTGATAAAAGATGCTTCAAATATAAATATAATAGATACATCATTCAACGACGCTTCTGATAATTTTCCCATAGACGAAATAACTATAAGTGCGGACGACTTTGTAAACGGAATGCAAGTAAATCAAGTTATATCGGTTGGGCGATTGAATACACTATATGATGAATTTGATGACTTTGTACAACAATATTTTAGTGGTCCAACTGGATTTTCCACATTATTTAGCGACACAAGTGATTATATAATAAACGGCGGAGTATTTGACGCCAGTGCATTTCTTCATATAATAACAGAAAAACCAATAGATTCTAGTGGTGCTTATGTGAGCGATTTATCCGGTTCAGTAACTATAAATAGTGTAAATGAATTATTAAAGACAGCGTGTGTTTTAAATGTGTTTGGAAATCGCGATCCAAGTGATAATCCGATTGTAGAAGAAGGGTTTTTATCGGGAGATTTAATATTTATTCCAAATGGATTACAAATAACATTGAATACACAAATAGATACCGAAAGTTTTCTCCCTCTTAATTCATTGGCGGGGATAGATAAAGTCCAATCATTATTACAGGATCACGATTATGAATCCCCCGAGAAGTTATTTTCATCAATTAGTAATGCTACAACAACAAAAATAAGTCGTCAAACGAATATACCGCTACTTATCCGCCTAGCAAATTTACCATACGAGAATGTTAATTCATATACTGAACCATCGAATAATATTATTACTACCGACCCGTATAACTGGGTAAATCGTGGATTTCAACAAGGCAATCGTTCGTGGACATCAGTTGCGTTATCTTCCAATGGACAATATCAGACGGCTCTGGAATATGGTGGAGGAATATACAGATCTGACAATTATGGTGTAACATGGACCGATGTTTCGCCCACAGGTTATGTAACAACATCTTGGAGTAGTGTTAGTATTTCAGATACTGGACAATTCCAATCTGCCGTAGCATATAATACCAATGTGTTTTTATCGGACGATTACGGCGTAACATGGACAACAACAGGAGATATTCTAGAATGGGCATCAATTGATATTAATTCAACCGCACAGTATCAAACTGCAGTTAGCACAAATGGGTTTATCCACTGTTCCGATAACTCTGGTGTAACTTGGAACACACCTATTCCCGAAATAGGACGTAAGGATTGGCGCTCTGTGTCTGTTTCATTTACAGGACAGTATCAAACGGCATTATCATTTAACGATGCAATATATGTATCAGGTAATTATGGTGTGAACTGGACAAAAATATACGCTCTCAATGTGCCATGGGCATCGGTATCTATGTCTTCATCAGGTGAATATCAGACAGCGTGTGTAGATAATGGCGGAGTATACTTATCATCTAATTATGGTAATACTTGGACATTAAAAAGCGATTTAGGAGAACAATTATGGAGTGATGTAGCGGTAAGCGGAACCGGTCAATATCAGTCATTATTATCAAGATATGATAATATATATATGTCTACTGATTATGGTGTAACATGGGAAACAAGTACCAATGATATAAATTATAAACATTGGAGTTCAATTGCCATATCATTTGGTGGAAACTATCAAACGGCGGTAGTTTGGGAAGGAAGCATTTATTTATCAAAGTTGTTTTAGAGATATAGAAGTAATAATATATACAAATATGATATACAATGTCTCTCGCCGTATTAAAAAGAAAAACAGCAGCGAAATATAATAATTCAAGTGTGGGAGAAAAGCAATTTTCATTGAACGGAACAAGACGTAGTCAGGGATATGTAGGTCAAGATAATAGAGGTCGCCATTTATCAAGATCCCTTATGAGAGGTGGTGCTCCTAGGGGGCATGGTGGTTGCTGTGGTGAATTTAATTCAAACATGTTATCAACCGGTATTTGTAGTTTAAACGATCCAACTGTTGTGAAAGCATCCTCTATGAATAATCTAGGTCAATTAATGACGCGCCATAAATGGTTACGCAGTGGTAAAGGAACAGTAAAAGTTGATTCAAATCAAGACACATATTCATCTAATATGTATACAAAGAAATTAAGAGAGCGCTTGATAGAAGAAGCAGATACTTGTACGGAACCGTCAGTAAAACCACCCGTATGTAAACCGGATGTTCCTATGTCTAGAAATACACTCCAGTGTAATATAACAAAGGATATAACAACGATTGAAGGAGGTCCGGCGATGGATAGTAGTTTATACGTGCTTGGACTGGGAAAGAAATGCACATCAAATGATCCAGATCCAGTATCTAGTATAGTGAAAGCACCATTACCTGGGTAATTAATTATTGTGATAAAAATAATAAATTATTTTATTATTTTTTTAAGTTATAATTTGAAATTATGATTTATCAAATTTAGTAAGGGTATTAATATAGCGTGCATCCACGCCATTATGCATATTAGCAAGGCGAATAACAAGTGGAACTTGAACTGTACGCTGAATAGCTGTGCGTCCGACAATATCTTCCAAACTGAATGTTCCTTCCAACCCAGGAACATTAGGATCTTGAATACCACCTAGAACAATATTACCAGAAGCATCAGTCGAAAAATTTTGGAAAGTAGATTGCTGTGAAGTTTTCAGTGCGGTTGTATTCAAAGGACCAATGTTATTAATAGGCATAGATGCCTCTACATCGATTTTGACTTCAACCTTCATTCTAATGCCCTCACGAACAAAAATAAGATCATTTGCCATAAATCCGTCACCAACACCAAAGTTATATTGGTAACTTGCATCCGGAGTGGTACCTGCAATATCATGAATATAAGCATTTCCTGATGGATCACTACTATCTGCAACAAGATTATCATATACACCGTGATTTATAATAATACCACCCATGCCTGCGTGTGCACTACATATATAGTAGAATTGTTTCTTTCCTGCCGGTGTAGTATCGTCCATACCTGAATCGCCGTCAAAACTTACATCAATATATTGATATGTTGCATCTGAAGCATCATATGTTACTGTAATGTTACTACCCGATGCATTGTCAGTGCCGGGAGCACCACTGTTTGTGCCGTCACCAGTAACGATCTTAAATGGATGAGCGGTATAATCTGCCAAGGTCTGTCTAAAACGATAATTATAAACAGAAGTGGAACTCTGTGTTAAACCAAGTATAGGTTGTTGAATGTCATTAATGTAGAATTTGTTAATTTCTCCAGCAACACCTTCAGTGCCACAAATATCAACAACCGTTACATCATATATAGCAGCAGGATTTTGTACAGTGCTTTCAATGCCTTGAGGATGACGGTTACCGAAAATATTACTGTCTACTACGAAACGCAACGATTTAATGATATTATCAACTGAGATGGAACCACTAATATCAGCATTATACTTAAACTGACCAACCTGTGATACATTTGAAAAAAATGGGTTATTACAAGCGTCATATCCCCAGGTACCATTGTGACTAGAATCGGTAATAAGATCAAATAATTTATCCTCATTAAAACCTTCACCAATTTCAAAAGTTCCAGCAGAATCAAACAAGGATGCAAAACCACCAGCATATCCGAAGTATTGTTTTACATAATCATCAAAATCATCATATAAGGTTGCTAATACACCGACTGACAAAATTGCCATATTTCCTCCGTGGGAAATGTCGGTCGCGAATTCAAGGGCATCAATCGATACACTATCAACTTGGTTACCAGATGTATCTTCAAATTGTTGAGTTATTTTATTATAAGAAGTATTCAGTGTAGAATAAGGATAGGTCCAAGTGGTGCTACCTCCTGTATTTAATATAGCAGTATTACTAGATACGTCTTTCATAATACCTAATTTTTGGTTAAATAAACGAACGTCCATCATAACTTGGACACAATTAGTAAGATCGAACATTTCCAATGAGGATTGAGCAGCTAGATCAACCTTTGCAATACCTTCTGCTAAATGGAAACCACCAGATGCGTCAAAAGCATAGAATAAACCTTGGTATATGGGGAGTTCAGGTAGGAGAGGATTTACGGCGGTTGGGTTATTAGATGGGTCAATGTCGGCCATTTTCTATATATTTTGAATATATATTATTTACATGTCATAAAGCATTTTAAAATTAAGTGCAAATGAATAATTGGCATTATTCATATTAAGAGGACGTCCATGATCATCAAATAATCGAACTCTTAACTTCTGTATATCTACTGGTCCATAATATTCACGAGGAACTGTTACTAGATTATAATTATTTTCCATAATAACTTCGAAATTATCTGCTTCTAACGAAATACGCGCCAAAGTATTCTGGTCTACACTTTGATCGTGAAATGTGCTAAAAAAAACTTTATTTACACTTCGTTGGAAATCGTCAACAGATAGATATACATATCTCATAATATTCATATCAATAGTAGTCTCGCCGGTATAACTCGCTTCTCCGAAATATTTTTCTTGTGAAAATCCTAAATTCCATCCAATTTTAGTTGTAAAATTTTCTAAATCGTCCTGACCGTGTATATTTTTTTTAAAGTCTAACCCAATGGCATTAATCGCCGATGCCTTTTCACCGGTTGCTTCTATAGTCACTTTCGCGGTTCCACTTCTATTATCATTTACATCTAATGATAATTGGATATAAGAAAAAATATTATCTGGTTCTAACATAACTCCACTAGCATCAACTGGTTTAAGTGTAGCGTTAATCTTATCGAGAAGATCAAATGAACTATAATTTCCATCTGGTATTGTCACTATCATTTCGTATTGTTCGATTGGACCACCGATATAATATTGGGTATTCACATATAAATATAAAAAATTGTTTCCATATGCTGATGAAATTTTATAAAATGAAATGGGAAATTCTAGCGCAGCCAATTGCATAGAAACGACTTTATGTAATTTGGACGGTAATGTAATTACAAAATCAGTTGGGTCAGTTGTCTGGTAATTATTACGAAAACGCGTGTCTACCGAAACACATTTTGTTATTACGCGTTTATTAAGTGGATTTAAAATTCCTTGATAAAATTCACTGGGATATGTATAATTATATTCACGAACTGCGCGTTTTGATATTTCATCATCTACACGCGAATATGTAGGTAAATCTGTAGTTGGTATATCGATGGGGTCCAAACGGTGATTTTTCGGTATTCCACTAGGTGGTTGTTGATACTCTATTTGATCTTGTGAATTGCCTTTATTTGTATCATTGCTCGGTAAGGGTTCGGCAGCCGAATTACCAAATTTTGTGTATAGCAACCATCGCTTTGCTTGTTTTAAAAATTCAATTAAATCACGCTGTAATTTTTTATCTACATGTCCGCTCTTCAGAAGAGTTTCCCTTATTTCATATTCTTTCAATTCTACATCACTTGGTGTATACACATCGGCTTCTAATTTGAAGAAGGTTTCCAAGTCGCGAATACTATAATTTTTTATATCAAGATCCATACTCATTTATATTATAATACTAAATTTCTTATAAATATGTTTACGAGAAATTTATTTATGGATTTTCAAGAGCATTTAATCTTTGTTCCATAGAAGTTATTTTTTGCGTTTTACTTTCAATATTATTTTTAAGTTGATTAATAATACCTTGTTGCTCTTGATTTGACTTGATAAGATAAGGAATTAATCCTATATAATTAACAGATGCGGGCGTTTCTCCCCATCCATAAGCACTATAATCTGGGTCATTTTGAATATCTACATTTGTTAAATCTATATTTTGTATTTCATTGGGATCTATTTTTACCAATATAGGTTCTTGTGTTACTTCAAAAACCTTCTTATTTCTATAATTTATACGAAGTTTAATATCATTACCATCTACAATAATGCCCTGAGAAGGCATTTTATCTATCTCACCTTTTATATTACCCGAACTATCAACAAAATTACTTTGAATGATTGAACCAACAGAATCAATTAAATTACCTGAATTATCAACTCGTATTATATTTTTAATAATATTTCCGTCCGCATTAATAACATTACCATTATCATCATATTTATTACCAGATAAATCATAATCATCAATTATTTCTTCTTTTTCAATTGATACAGTTTTTGTAACATGTTTATATCCTTGATGTTTACTACCCAAAGATACTAAATGTCTTAATTCGGGTGCAGAGTACCATAATTCCTGAGCGATAACACCACTTTCTTTCTTCCAATCTGCATGATTATTATTATTTATAGATGGTTTTTTATCATAAATTTCGGGTTTTATTTTCATCAATGTTTCTGTTGCACCCGCAATTAGCGTTTCATTCTCCTTCAATCTATCGTCACTATCTCCAGTGATAGCACCTGTCGCGTTAATGGTACCATCGACATTTAATTTTGTATTTGAAACAGCATTTATTCCAATTCCTACATTACCAGATGCATCAATATGTATAGCATTAGTCAATTCTGGTCCAGTTTTGATAGTTACTGAAGTTGACATTATATCTAGACTTTCGCCCGTGTTTGATGGTATATCATATATGTGCGCTGTCTTACCGTACTCACCTTCACCAATAGCAATGCGATTACCATACCAATCACACGCCAAACCAAAGCCAAAATCCTTATTGGTCGCCCCCTTAATATTATAAAATGGTTGCCATTCTCCATTTATATACTTAGAAAGTGATACGTGCGAATCTGTAGAATCATTTCTACCTTGATTTTGTGTAATAATGAGAGTAGAACCATCTTTTGATATAACTAATTTACCTGCTTCTGGTCCACCAATTTCATTTGCACGAGTGGTTAGTGGAACAACATCACCTCCAACAAATTGTTTTTCTAATGCCCATGGATCACTTTTACTTGCACGTCGCTGGACCTCAACTCTCATATTATCATTCCCAGTTCCAGATACATAAACAAGGACAGTTCCATTATGATTTATAGAAATATTTCTTCCTGGTCTCTCAGTACCACTTGTACCGGTAGGTGCAACTACCACAATTTCACTTTGTGTAGCAGTGCTATTAATATAATCAATATCCCATGTGTATACACGTGCGGTAGATATAGAATTACTTCCATTTCCTGTTGTAACGGTACTACTATCGGCAGAAAAATCACAACCAACATAATAACCACCATATGACTGAATATTTATAGTATTCGAACAGTCAATTTCAATTAATAATGATGCAGTAACCGTATCATAAATATATAAACCACATAGAGCCGAACTTGTGTAAGACGCAACTAATATTTTAGAACCATCTTCATTTAATTTAATATTTCTGACGAAATTGCCACCATAAGATTTACCACTCTGATCTGTAAGTCTTTGTGTTTGTTCGCTCCAACTAGTACCATCATATCTATTAATTATAATTTCTGTAGTTGAACCTTGTGCTCCATCTACACTGGCTAATACATTTCCATCTCCTGAATACGCAGCAATATATGTATTATAAACAATTGGTACTGATGTAGGTGTTGCATCCCATGTATTAGTTGTAGGATCACGATTCCATACAAAGATGCGACTTCCATATCTAGATGCAGATAACATGCGATTACCATCTGAACTCATTCCAAGTCGAGTGTCAAACATATCCATCCATTGTTTAGTACCTTCATATATAGTCGTTTGTAATATTGGTATAGATAATATAGATGGTCCAATTAAATTATTAGATAATAAATGCTGTTCGGATGTCATTCTAATACTCGATGTTACATTTGCTGAATTAGTATCGCCTCCGTTTGGATTGAAGAATTCATTGGAAGTAATCTTGGAACAGGTTATTTCATTCATTGCTATAACATTTCCATCACCGAGTAATTGTAAACCTCTCTGTGAATCTGCAGCATTAATGCCACCACCATTCATAGAACCGTATAAAAATGCGTTTCCGTCAAATCTAGTTTTAGATTCTACATAATCACCCCAAGGAGACTGATTACCGTGACCTAACTCAGAATTTCTAACATATAGAGAATAATTACGTCTATCGCCAATATTTGAAGTCCTTAAACCAGTATCGAGAAGAGGTCCGTATATTTCAGGTCCTCCAATAGTCATTGAATCACCAATAGAAACATTATTGGTATATATTTTACTACTTTGTATTATTCCATCAACAATTGCATTATTACCAACACTTAAATCTTCTGTAATTGATAACCCTCCATTCGTACGCACTGATTCTAGATTATCCATGTCTATCAGATGAATTCGTCCCAAGTTATTTTTATCTGCTGTATAATAGTTATCTTCACTTAATATAATTTTCTTACCGTCTGAACTCATGTCAAGACTCTCGCCAAAGTTACTGGAATCGAGTGATAAATTATCTCTAAAAACATTGGTAAGAAATGTGTTTGTTTTATTCCACGTATTATTAATTTTCTTATATAAGAAGGCTTCTTTTGAATATCCGATTTCTTCTATTTGTTGTGCGGCAAAATATGTATGAGCTTTGGCTGCACCACCACCATCAAAACTGGCACCAACCAATAAAGTTTCCCCATCGTCACTCAATTTCAATTGTTGACCCCAGTACCAACTTTTAATAATTGGATCTTTTATTCTTTCAATTTCATCTTCCAATGCCCACGCACTTCCATCATAATTATATATTCGTATAGTATTTTCGGCGGCGTATCGTCCGTATGTTGTTCTACCAGTAGAAAATGCTAACTTTGAACCATCTGAATTTATTGTGGCATTACGACCCCACTTGGGTCCAAATAAGTTACTACGAACCCAAGTGCCCCCTGTATATTTCCATATAGATACCAAACCCCATGGCGAACCTGTATGGTAATGAGTACCGGTTGGATCATCAGTATGATTTTCATGAATAAAATATTCATTTGTATAGATACACTCAAAATAAGAAGCAACCACTGTATTACCATCATTACTGACTTCACAAGACCACCCTGTATTTGATGAATTATTATTTTGTATTTTCATATATTGTGATGCATAACTTGCAGAACCACTAGAACCACCCTGTTCTACAACTGATTGATCGCTTGTTCTATATATTTTAATAGGAGGATTAGAATCGTGACAAAATACAATAATTTCTCCAGTATAATCAATTGTGAAATGCTTCGCTGGATAGTTCAATGTAGTTCCAGAATCCCAAGCACTACCATCGTATATGTATTTCGTACTATTTGTGGAACCTGTTGATGCAAGAATAACATTACCATTACCACTCAAACCCATATATTTACCACCATTTGTTATCGTATGATCGAGTTCCCATAATTTACTAGCACCATTGAGACGATAAATGTATATATTATTCCCATTATCACCCATAATTATTACATTTCCATCTTTGTTCATAGTTGAGTGTGAACCAAATTTATCATTGGCATTCGTTCCACTAATTATTGCGTTTTCAAATGTGGTAGTTTTATTTATTTCCAAGTCGTTTATAATTAATTCACTACTAGTTCCAACAGAACCACCCCCGCCTCCCCCTCCGGAGGATGCTATTGTTACTACTCCCGTAGAATTGTCTTTTGTCAGAGTTACATTAGAACCGGCAGTAATATAAGAATCTACAACATCCTTATGTATTTTTGCAGAAGTTACTGCATTATTTGCTATTTTTATAGATGTTACAGCATTATCTGCTAACTTTGCTGTTGTTATGTCACCATCACTGACTGCACCTCCACCTCCACCTCCACCTCCACCAGAAGAAGCGATAGTTACTACGCCAGTAGCATTGTCCTTTGTTAGAGTTACATTGGAACCAGCGGTAATATAAGAATCCACAGCATCATTATGTAACTTTGCACCGGTTATGCTTCCGTCAGCAACTTTATCAGCGTTAACTGCATCATTTGCCAATTTTTCTCCAGTTATATTACCATCGATAATTTTATCAGTATTAACTGTATAATTTGCTAATTTTGCTCCAGTTAATACACCATCTGCTATAATATTAGTTACATTAATAGCTCCTGGTGCGATTTTACCTGCTATTACAGATGCTATAGCTAATTTACTAGATGTAATATTACCATCTGTTATTTTTGCAGAAACTATGGCATTATTCTCTATATTTGATGTACCTACAGAATTTGCGGTCATATTCAATATTGTAATAGTATCATCAGCGATTTTAGCGCCTGTAACAGCACTAGATATAATATTATTTGTATTTATTGAATTAATCGCCATTTTACCATTTGTTATAGAACTATCAGGAATACTAGTGTCGATGGTTGCACTAATTGTATTAGTTACATTATCAATTGTTATATTAGAACCAGCAGTTAATGTATCTTGTTTTCCGTTCAATGCATTACCATCTAAGCGATCAAGTGTTATAGTTCCACTCGCAATTTTAATACCATTAATAGAATCGTCTGCAAATGTATTACCGTCAATCGCACCAGATTGGATTTTAGCAGCAGTTATTGAATTATCAGCGAGTTTGTCGTTTGTTATGGCACCATCTGCAATTTTTGCGTTAGTAACAGAAACAATTCCTAGTTTACTGGTTGCAATAGCACCATCAGATAACATTTGTGTAGTTATACTTCCAGAAGCGGGTAGAGATACTGGTATTTTCGTCCAGTTATTGCCAGGTTCTCTATCAATGTATAAGAATAAATCTCCATTTACAACACCAAGTAGATCGTCATTTTTAATGAATTCTTCGTTTGCGTTATTATAAGCAAGATTTCCATTTGTTTTTGCTACAAAATATGTTCCACTTGCCATGTTAATATTTTTTAATTCGATAAAATTCAAGAAATTTCCAATCGTGTTATTATTTAATTCAGTAAGTGTACCCCACACTTTCCATTCTAATGAACCGCTCTTATTTTTAACACTAATAACTTTATCAGTAAGATCAACAAAACTACCTGAAATATCGATACCATCCAATCTGTCTTCGTCTGGTCTGTCATCATTGTTTACTTTAATAACAACACAATCACCAGAAGTTATGGTTCCTAATAGGTTACCCGCATTAGATGCACCAGCGCCTATGAAATCTGCTAATGTTTGTGTTCCTGCAGTGCTTGATAGAAAATCATTACTATATGTTCTAGTATCCAAATTATATGTAAAAGTTGTTGTTAAATCCTTTGTTGCGTTAGAATCAAACGTATCACCGAAGGATAACCCAGTAAATTCCAATAAAGATGGATCAATCGTTCCTCCACCAGAACTAATTTTTTGTGTTTGAACGCCTTTTATTGTAAATTGTTCGTTTTCAGCAGTAGTAACATTATAATTTACGGCACCAGTAGAAGCCTCAAAACTCATGCCTATTTTGTTACCAGAATCATCTTCAATTAACAATGTATTTGTTGATATATTCACATCACGAGCATGTATTCTATCAAGACGATTCGGTCCAGGTCCCCCTAGTTCCCAACCACCACCAATCGCTTCATTCAGTATATTTCCAGCACCATCTCTAACATAAGGTAATATACGACGGTTTGCACTATCTATTTCCAAACTATTTGTTCTATTAGGATTACCTGTCTGAGATGCTTTAAATACACTATTTGCTGCATGTAATATAACATTATTAGATAGATCTGTTCTTGTATCTTTTACATAAAGAATAGCACCTGATGTATCAGTTGTCGTTGAAGCATCACTAGTAATAACAGCAGAACCTCTCATATAAATGTCATCACTTGCTCTAATATTTCCATTAACATCTAAATTATAGTTTGTGTCATGTGTTTTACCTACACTTGCATTAGAACCCAATAATTCACTGGTTCCACTTACAGTTAAATTACCCACTGCATTTGTATTTCCGCTTATATCAATTGCATTTGCTGTTGGTGCTTTTCCAACTCCAACATTTCCTGTTAAACGTGATGTACTTTTAACTTCTGTTAAACTATTTATTGTTAAATTCGTTGTATCGTCAATTACTGTCCCACTTCCACTACTACTAACAATTAAATTTCCGTCAAAGTCTCTAATTCTATTTACATAAATGTCTCCGTTGCAAGAAATATCACCATCTGACATATTAATTCCACCTTTTCTAACCAAAATATTACCACATATATCTAAAAATCCACGTACATAAGAAGATTTAAATTTATTCGAAGAATTGCCAAATTGTAACCAACTTCCACCTGAACTCATTATATATATTAGATTTATAAATAATATATATATATATAATTTGCATTTTATTAAGGATTCCATTGTTTAATACTTCCTGATAGTGTTAATTCACCACCCTCACCGGTTAATAAAATTGTAGCGTTATTATTATTATCTTTTACTTCCAAATCTCTGAAATTGCCTTGTCTTGATGCCGAAATAAAATTAGTTCCCCCGACCGCATAATTTTGAGCAGTCACTGTATGAGCTGTAACATCGTTGTCTTTCAATAAAACACCGTCAATAGTAACACCTGACGCATCTGTACTCTCACTAATTGTATCAACTGTTAATGTACCTTCTAGGGACATATCACCACCATCACCAGTTAATAAAATTGTAGCGCTATTATTACTATCTTTTACTTCCAAATCTCTGAAATTACCCTGTCTTGATGCTGAAATAAAATTAGTTCCCCCGACAGCATAGTTTGTAGCACTTACCGTATGTGCTGTAACATCGTTGTCTTTCAATAAAACACCGTCAATAGTTACACCGGATGCAGATGTACTTTCATTAATTGTATTAACTGATATACTTGTCCCAGTTATTCCTCCACCACCTCCTCCACCCGACGAAGCGATTGTAACAACGCCCGTTCCTGCATCTTTTGTTAATGTTACATTTGCACCGGCAGTAATGTAAGAGTCTACAGCATTTTTTTCTAATTTAGCACCCGTAACTATCCCATTTACTAAAATGTTACTTATGTTTACTGCTCCTGATGCTATCTTACCTGCTGTAACACTTGCTATTACTAGTTTACTACCATCTACAGTTGATATTTTATCATTAGTCACGGCACCATTTACGATTTTATCAGTGGTTACTGCATTATTCGCTATTGTTCTAGTAATAACGGCATCATCCGTTATTTTTGTATAATCAATTGCTGCACCACCAGAGTCGTTAATACTAGATATTTTTGACCCTGTAATAGAAGTTGCAGCTATATTATTTGCTTGAACGGAATTCAACGCCAATTTCGAATTAACAATGGACCCGTCGGGAATTATAGTATTAACAACTGCTGATATTGTTGTACCTACAATATTGATATTGTCACCTGCTGTAAGAGTATCTTGTTTTCCATTTAACGCACTACCATCTAGACGATTAAGTGGTATACTTCCGGTTGATATTTTTACACCACTAATAGAATCGTCAGCAAACGAACTTCCACTAATTGCACCGGATTGAATCTTAGCAGCAGTTATAGATTCGTCTATAATCTGATCGGTGTTGACTGAATTATTTGCTAATTTATCTGTAGTTACTGCAGCGAAACCGATTTTAGAAGTAGCAATGGCACCATCTGATAACATTTGTGTAGTAATACTACCAGACGCAGGTAGCGAAACAGGTATTTTCGTCCAATTCTTACCTGAACCACGAGCAACATATAAAAATAAATCTCCATTTACAATACCACTTAAGTCGGCATTTGTTAAAAAATCTGTATCCTTAATATTATATAAAATATCCCCGGACGTCTTTGCTACAAAATATGTTCCACTCGCCATATTAATATTTTTTAATTCGATAAAATTCAAATAATTACCGGCAACATTATGGTTAATGTCCCCTTCTGTTCCCCAGTCGCTCCATTCTAATTCGGTGCCTGTTTTCTTTTTTGCAATTAATATTCTATCGCTTCTGTCTGACTGAGTTGATATATCTTCAATCGGTGCTAAAAAATTATCTGCTATACGACCGTGGTCTGTTCCAACACGAATGACTGCATAATTTCCAGTTTCTAATGAACCTAATAAAGAAGTTATATTATCACTTGTTAAAAATTCATTCAAATTCTGTGGTCCTACCACAGTATCAAATGAATTCGGACTGTTTCTCGTGTATGTAGTTGTTGTCAGATTAAAAGTATACGCAGTTGTAATATCAAATGTTGCTCCACTATCAAATGTATCACCGAATGCCAGTCCAGTAAATTCTAATAAAGATGGATCAATCGTTCCACTACCAGAACTGATTTTTTGTGTTTGGACACCTTTTATTGTGAACTGTTCTCCTTCAAAAGTAGTAACATTATAATTTACGGCACCAGTAGCGGCATCAAAACTCATACCTATTTTATTGCCAGAATCATCTTCAATTAATAATGTATTTGTTGATATATTCACATCACGTGCATGTATGCGGTCAAGGCGATTAGGACCAGGACCTCCTAGTTCCCAACCACCACCAATCGCCTCATTCAATATATTTCCATTAGCATCTTTTACATAAGGCAATATACGACGGTTTGCACTATCTATTTCCAAACTATTTGTTCTACTAGGATTACCTGTCTGAGATGCTTTAAATACACTATTTGCTGCATGTAAAATAACATTATTGGACAGATCTGTTCTTGTGTCCTTTATATATAAAATAGCATCGGATGTATCAGTGATGGTAGAGGCGTCACTAGTAATAACAGCAGAACCTCTCATATAAACATCTCCTGAAGAACGCATGTTTCCATTAATATCTAAATTGTAATTTACATCCAAAACTTTATTTATACTGGCATTGGTACCAAGTATTTCGGTAGTTCCTGATGTAGAAATATTACCGATAACATTGGTATTGCCACTTATATCAAGAGCGTTACTGGTTGATGCCTGACCTATGCCGACATTTCCTGTTAAACGTGATGTACTTTTGACTTCTGTTAAACTGTTCACAGTTAAATTCGTTGTATCGTCAATTACTGTTCCACCGCCACCACTGCTAACAATTAGATTTCCATCAAAGTCTCTAATTCTATTTACATAAATATCTCCATTACAAGAAATATCGCCATCTGACATATTAAGTCCGCCTTTTCTAACCAAAATATTACCACATATATCTAAAAAACCGCGTATATAAGAAGATTTAAATTTATTTGAGGAATTGCCGAATTGTAACCAACTTCCACTTGAACTCATTATATATATTAGATTTATAAATAATATATATATGATATTTCTATTTAATTCAGAACATTGATTTTTGTTTTATTACTTTCAATTAAAGTATTTAATTCTTGAATACCTTTTGTTATATGACCTATTAAACCTATGTAATTGAGTTGTGCTGGTTTTACCGACCATCCTAATTCAGTAACATCCATATCATATGTGAAGTCACCACTAATATCAACAATATTTTCTTTGTAGGTTTTTATATTATATCTTAATTCTGGCGCACCATACCATATATCCTGTGCTATAAATCCTGTTTCTACATTTCCATTTATTTTATATTTTTTTGGTTTTAATTTATCTAATGTTTCCAAAGCATTTTCAATACGCTTTTCGTTATCCTTTAATCTATCATCAGATGTATGTAAAACTACGCCATCCGCAGATAGATTACCACTTATAGTTAAGTTTCCAGTTATGTTTAAATTTCCAGCAAGATCCATATAAAGTACGTCATCTAAACTAATATGATTTACGTATCCTCTGTCCCCCCAACTCGAACCAGTCATCGCTCCACTGCTCTGTATAACTCCATAAGAAGCAGAGGAAAAATATTGTTTTCCATTATTAGAGATAGAAACCGCAGAACCATATTTATCCCCGCCCTGAGGTACACCGTCTCCATATCTTTTTTCAGTTAATACCCACTCGCTTGTTGCTGAATTATATGTTAAATGCTTTATATAACTTAAATTTACATTTGCTGTTGTCGTTAAGCCACATCCTATAATTATTGATGTACCATCCTCGTTGATCGCACAAGCTACACCTAAATTATCTCCAACAGCATCACCATAAATGATACTACCTTTTAAATTCCATGTATTGATTCCGGCATAAGTATATACATATGCAGCCCCTTTATTTCCGTCTTCACTGTTTGCACCAATAATAATGACATTTCCATCTTTACTAATATCAACAGATGAACCAAAATTTCCAGTACCAGTTGTTAAACTACCTATGGAATCCCAATTATTGGTTCCACTATTATACTCGTATATATCTACAGTTTTATCTAACGTTTTACCATGAATGATACGACTACCATTTCCTGAAATAGCTATAATATTTTTATTATGTCGAGCATCTACGTCAGTACTAGATACAGAAATCACGTTTCCAATTTGATTCCAAGTATTCGTACTGCTATTATAATCATATACAATAAATGCAGACCCCCCAGTGGTAGTGACAGTTTCTTTATCCATAAAATGGACTACAATTCTATCTCCTGCTGTATTTATATCAATACTAAATCCGTCGTGGCTAAAACCTGCTTGACCTGGAACTTCATTCTTTATAATAGACCCCTTTCTATTCCAAGTAGTGCCCGACCACTCAAGAACTTCTATAATGCCCATATATGTTTGGGGTAAATTAATCGTATTTGGTGCTGATATGGCAATAATATTACCATTGCCATTCATTGCTACATCAGCACCGTATAGCCAATATCTATTGCCGTTGCCGTAATCATTTTGTAAATTACCATTAGTAAGAACATTTCCTTTTGGAGTCCACGAGGTTCCATTAAAAGTATATATATATACAGCACCCCAACCATTTGTGTTGATCCCAGTATTTTGAGGTTCTGATATTACTACAGTTTTACCATCATCGCTACTATCAAGACTGAACCCATAAAAAACAGGCGCTCCTGCTGTACCATTCCAACTTCCATTTGTACTTAGAGGATTTATAGATATATGTGACGGCTCTGCTTCTATTCTATTTGTAATAGATGAAACACCACTACCAGCAGATTGTCCGTTAATAGTTGTTCCATCAATTGTTATTCCAGTACCAGCAATAAGTGTATCTTGTTTTAAAGCCAATGCGTTCGATATATCTGCATTAATTCCGGTTATAGTAAATGGAACACTTAAAGATATATCATTACAAGATATATCTCCGTTCAAAGATATATCATTTGTTGCTATTAAATTACCATTTCTAATATAGACATCTCCACTAACATCTAAAAAACCTTTCATATAGGACTGTTTAAATATATTTGAATTAGATGCATCGTATAACCAATCTTTACTCATTATATACTATATACATAAATATAAAGTATATATATTAACTAAAATTATTCTGTTAAATTATTAATCTCAGCGGTTTGTGTCTCTATCTTAGTTTTAAGTTCTTGAATTGCTCCTACTAAATACGCTATAAGTCCTTCGTAATTTATTCCTACTGGTTTAGTACCCCATCCATATTCTTCATAATTGGGTTTACTTATTTGTGTATCAGGTATATCTCTTGTTGTTTGCTCTCCGTCAACAACTCCAATTATCTGCATTAAATTATAATCAATATATTCATTTGCACTGATATCAATAGTTATTGGTTCAGATTCAAGTATATTATCACTTATATCTTTGATATTACTAGGATTTATATCTTCGGGAAATTGGATTAAGTGTCTCAATTCTGGTATCTTATGCCAAATTTTTTGAGCGATAAATCCAGTATCTATTATAGATGTACCTCTTTCACTCTCTTTATTATATTTTTTAGGTTCCAATTTTAATATCGTTTCTAAAGCACTAGTTACTGCTGTTAACTCACTTTTTAATCTTACATCTGATGAATGTACCGTAGAACCACTTACAATTATATCGCCACCCGATACATCTACATTTTGTGTTACAGTTGTATCTGAAGTAACATTTACATCTGATGCTGTTGTTGTTGTTATTTTAGAAACGTGCATCGTGTCTGGAGCAGGCACACGATCACTAACAACAATCGAGTCGCCATTGTCTGTAATATCTACACTTAAATATGTTGTTCCAAAAGCACTGCCACCACCTATTAGATTCCATGATGAACCGTCGTATTTATAAGCATAACCCTTGCGATTGGGTGATGAACCATTAAATATGGCGACAATAGTTCCATCATAATTCAAACTATCTCTTAGACTACCTCCTATATTGTCTCCCCTGCGAACCCAATTAGTACCGTTGTATATAAAAACTTTATTAGTATGACTTCCTGAAGAACTAGCTCTTTCATTACTAATTAATATATTTCCATCTCCACTCAAAGCAACGACACCAAAACATCTCGCATTATATTGTTGTACACCAATTATATCTGCACCCATTGTATCCCATGTAGATGTTCCTTCATTCCATTCGTATACGCGGGCAGCCCCGGTATAATCTGGACCACCGGATTGTCTAAATACAGACATTCCAACGGCGATGCGTGTTCCAGCGTCATTGATTGATATTTGACCGGGATCTGCACCTTCTCCTTCAATAGATATCATTGAATGTAATTGATAGTCACTTCCATCCCAGTCGTAGATGCGAATTTTCGCTTTATTATTGGTACCAGTATAAGGCCAAGGATACATTCTAGGAGCAGTTGCTATTATTCTATCGCCATCTGATGATATCTTAACACTTTTCCCCAACCACATATAACTATCATTACTAACGAAATCGCCATAGTAATAACCCGTCATTGTAGTTCCACGCTGTGTAATTGCACCGCCAGCCGAGATCGAAAAAACTTTTATATAACCATGCGTCCCACCTGGATTTGCACTATTTGGTCCAAACGCAATGATACTTCCGTCAGAATTGATCGCAAGTTGCTGTTGATGCATACCTATGTTCTCGTTATCTATGCCAACAAGAGGGTAACTGGAACTATTCAAATTACCTAATGTAGTCCATACATTACTAGCATTTAATCTATAAACATAAAGAGCACCAGCGTTCGTATTTACACTAGAAAAAGGGTCGACTAATGGACAACCCAATAAAAGTGTGCTCCCATCTCCACTGATCATTGCTGAATTAAACCAACCATTTTGACTATAAACAGTAGCAGGAGAAATTCCTGTTTGATTTTGTGTAATTGTATTGCCGACTTGGACCCAGGGAGTCGTAGACGTGGTAGTATTTGAAGATATATCTGTGGGTGCACTCCCACCTCCACCAGAAGTGCTTATTGTATTATAAGCATCTATACTAATCCCAGCGCCAGTTGTTAATATATTTTGCTTTGCGTCAAGTTCTGTTTGTACGTCAGTATTTATTCCAGTTACCGCACCAGTTATTGTAATACTGTTACATGTTACTGTTCCATTCATAGAAATATCGGAACTTATACCATTTATATTATGATTACGAACGTATAAATCACCGCTTACATCAATAAAATCTTTAATGTATGATTGTTTAAATAAATTTGAAGTAGTTGGATAATCTAACCAAGAATTACTCATTATATTATATATATATAATGAGTATTAAATATGCTTTTAAACATTTTTACTAGCCTTATAGTTATTTATTACTGTTTTATTTTCTTCATATTTACTGTTTAATTCTTGGATGGCACTCACTAAATATGCAATGCTTGCTATATAATTTACCGCAGCTGGTTTGTTTGGCCATCCATAATCATTATAACTAGGGTCTGGATTAATTGTATCATCTAAATCCATGTGTTTAATATCGTATGAATTTTTTACCTTAACTAAATGTCTTAATTCAGGTGTTTTATACCATATATCCTGTGCAATTAGTCCACTATCACATACCGTTATATTACTACTGACGTCAAGCGACTCTCGTTTATCATATATTTGAGGTGTTAACTTATTAATATTTTCAAGGGCGTTTTCTATTTTTTGTTTGTTTACCTTTATACGATCATCTGATGTATAAACTGTACTACCACTTACAACAACATTACCTGATACTGTTAAATCTCCTTCAACTACTACATTACCGTCGAATTCTATTCCGGATGCCGACGAAGAAACACCCACAATTCCTCCACCTGCGCTTGAACTAATATTATCACCAGATATTGTTATATTTGTACCCGCAGTTAACGTTGCTTGTTTACCATCTAATGCAGTCTGAACCGCACTATTAACACCATTATCTAAAGCACCCGATGCTAAATTTATACTTTTACAAGTTATATCTCCCCCTGCTGTTATATTTCCATCTATATTAATACTACCATTACGCACATACATTTCACCACTTACATCTAAAAAATCCTTCATATATGTCTTTTTTAATAGATTTGAAGTAGATGGTTGCTCAACCCAACTATTAGACATGTTTATATATAAAACTCATATATAAACATACTATCCAATTCAACCAATTAATTCTCTAAATTATGGTGTCCATTGTTGAATTGTTCCATTATTACTCTGTGTTGCTACACCTTCATCGTCATTGAAATCTGTATTTACATTAAATATATTATTTGCCGATTGATTTGGTAATCCACGAGCCTTTGTATATCTTACCCAATCGTGGACCTTGAATTCTTGTACTGTTGCTTTTGGTTGTCCTATACTATTGAAATAATTTTGTGCATCGTCTAATGATGCTTCTACCCCTACATTAGTTGTTCCCGAAATTCCCGTCGGAATCTCATCTGTTTTACGTTTAATAAATTTCATTTTACCCTCTGATATTGCTATCTTATGGTCGTCTCCAACCCATATACTATTATCGCTCACATAAAGATCTCTAATCTTGTATTCAGCACTTCCTATATCAAAGGTATCATTACTTGTTGGTAATAGATGTCCCCCCAAGTTTATTCCACCGTGAACGGTTATATAATTCAGTGATACGTCGGTTGTATAATCAATTGTTATTCCATCAGAACCTCTTGGACCTGTTGCACCAGTACTTGAAGCTATTCCATCTATTCCATCGTGCCCTGATGGACCTGTTTCTCCTTTTGGACCCGTTGCTCCTGTATTTGATGCCGAACCTGCTGGTCCAGTTGGTCCAGCTGTAATTGTGCTAGAACCGTTCCAATCATTTGTTGTTACTTCATATGCATATGGATTTTGAGGTTGTAAATCACCACCGTCCGTTCCAAATTGTCGCATCGTTCCTAAAAATGCTGCTTCGCCACTAAATACCGAATCATATAGATTTACTATTCCCGCCAATGCTGGCCCGGTCATTCCGGTTGCACCAGTTGAACCTGTGTTTGATGAGAATCCTGGTACACCCTGTAAACCACGTGTTCCTACCGGTCCAGTCATTCCAGTTGCTCCAGTTGAACCTGTCAAAGATGCTTCTCCCGGAACTCCTTGTGCTCCTGTATAACCCGTGGGTCCTGTTGAACCGGTTGAACCTGTTAGTGAAGCAGTTCCAGGAACTCCCTGATTACCCTGTATTCCTTGAGGTCCTGTGTAACCGGTAACACCGATTATTCCTTGAGGACCGGTCATTCCGGTTGGACCGGTATATCCAGTTTGTCCTGTCATTCCAGTCGAACCTGTTAATGATGCTTCTCCCGGAACACCTTGTGCTCCCGTATATCCAGTATAACCGGTTACGCCAATTTGACCTTCGGGACCGATACCACCTACGGGTCCGGTCATTCCTGTCATTCCTGTAGAACCTGTTGACCCTGTTAATGATGCTGTTCCTGGAACTCCCTGAGGTCCAGTAAAACCTGTTGAACCTGTGCTTCCAGTTGAACCTGTTGAACCTGTGTTTCCTGTTGAACCCGTCGCGCCAGTTGAACCAGTTGAACCACGCTCTAATAACTCTACGTTGAAATATCCACCATTACCCATATTTGTATGATTTCCACAATAATAATATAATCTACTTGGTGCATCCGCTGGGATATTAAAGTAAAATATTCTGTTTGATCCTGCCGTTCCATTACTTATTATTCCGCTTGTATATTGAACTCCTCCGTCGTGTGTTCCATTGTTTGTAGTGGATAAATAGAAGGGATGAAAACTGTTTGTGCTATTGCTTTGAATAAATTTATATGTGAATCCCTTTACCAAATTTACTATAGGTGTTTCAATACCATCTATATTGAATTTTCCTAGACTTACCGTTATATCATATGTTTTTACTATAGGATTTTCACCTACTGCACCCGTGTCTCCTTTATGACCGGTTGCTCCCGTTGAACCGGTATTAGCTGATTCTCCAGGAATACCCTGTGATCCCGTTTGACCTTGTATTCCTGTTGCACCTGTTGCTCCCGTGAAACCCGTTGCACCTGTTGCTCCTGTGGAACCTGTTACGCCTGTTGCTCCTGTGAAACCTGTTGAACCAGTTTGTCCCGTGAAACCTGTTTGCCCAGTTGAACCTGTTTGTCCAGTTGAACCCGTTGAACCGGTCATGGTTGCTTCTCCGGGAATCCCCTGAGGTCCAGTTTCTCCAGTTGGTCCAGTTGATCCAGTAAAACCAGTTAAACCCGTTGAACCGGTTGGACCAGTTGAACCAGTTGAACCAGTTGAACCAGTTGAACCGGTTGGACCAGTTTGACCAGTTGAACCTGTTTGACCGGTTTGTCCTGTGAAACCCGTTGCTCCTGTTGAACCCGTTAACGAAGCGGTTCCTGGAATTCCTTGAGGTCCTGTAAAACCCGTTGAACCTGTTGAACCGGTCGAACCTGTTGCACTTGTTGGTCCTGTCATTCCTGTTACTCCTGTTGCTCCAGTTGAACCTGTTGCTCCTGTTGCTCCTGTTAGTGAAGCAGTTCCAGGAATTCCCTGAGGTCCTGTAAAACCAGTTGAACCCGTTCCTCCGGTTGCTCCGGTTGCACCAGTCAGTCCAGTAGCACCTGTTTGTCCAGTATCTCCGCGTTCTAATATTTCGGTCGTAATATAACCACCTATTCCCATTCCTGAGTGATCACGTGCATAATAATAAAGTTGATCGGGGGCATCATGCGATAAATCTATATATATTTCTCCATTGCTTCCTGGTGTTCCATAATATGTATATCCATCGGTATATTGTACGCCTCCAGAATTATGTGTCCCATCAGTTATTTCTGAAAATTGTAATGGATGACTGATATTTGTTGTGTTGGTTTGATTGAATTTATATAGAGAACCTTTCAATAATTTAATAATAGGTGTAACAGAACCATTTATATAGAATTTTCCATAATCAACTGTAATATTATATTCATCCGTAATGGGTTTCGCTCCACGTGGTCCAGTTTGACCAGTCTGTCCCGTATAACCAGTTGCTCCTGTTAAAGCTGCAAAACCTGGAACTCCCTGAGGTCCTTGTATTCCTTGTGTACCCGTATAACCTGTAACTCCAGTAAAACCGGTTGGTCCCACTATTCCAATCGGTCCTTGAACGCCAGTTGGACCAGTGCTTCCAGTTGCTCCTGTAGAACCAGTTTGTCCGGTTGCTCCTGTAGCACCTGTTTCTCCAGTTGAACCGGTCGAACCCGTTAATGATGCAGTACCTGGTATTCCCTGTGCTCCTGTATGACCCGTTGCACCGGTGCTTCCAGTTGCTCCTGTATAACCAGTTGTTCCCGTTACACCCGTTTGTCCAGTTGCGCCTGTTTGTCCTGTAGAACCTGTTGAACCTGTCATTGTTGCTTCTCCAGGAATGCCTTGCGCTCCAGTCATTCCCGTTGCTCCGGTTGCTCCAGTTGAACCGGTAACTCCTTGTAATCCGCGCATTCCTGTTGCTCCAGTTGCTCCAGTTGCTCCCGTATAACCAGTAACACCGATTAAACCTTGTAATCCACGCATTCCAGTTGCTCCAGTGAACCCCGTAAAACCGGTTGCTCCTGTAGCACCTGTTAAACCGGTAGCTCCAGTCGAACCAGTTTGACCGGTGGCGCCAGTAAAACCGGTTGAACCAGTTAAAGTTGCCTCTCCAGGAACACCTTGGGGTCCAGTAAATCCGGTTTCTCCAGTTGCTCCAGTAGAACCAGTTTGTCCGGTTGCTCCTGTAGCACCTGTTTGTCCTTGTACACCGGTTGATCCAGTAGAACCAGTTGCACCAGTATTTGCGGACTCACCAGGAACTCCTTGAGGTCCTGTCATACCTGTCGTTCCTGTCATACCTGTCATACCTGTCATACCTGTCATTCCCGTCATACCTGTCATTCCCGTATCTCCACGCTCCAGCGTGTTTATATTGAAATATCCTGTTCCCGCCATGCCTGGATGATAACCACAATAATAATAAATTTTATCAGATGATTCTCTTGGAACATCAAAATATACAATTCTATCAGAACCCGCTGTTCCTGAAGCGATAAATCCCTGTGATATTGTGCTACCCCCGCTATGTGTGCCATCTTGGGTTGGTGAAAAGAAAAGTGGATGATATTGATTTGATGAATGGGATTGGTCAAATTTATACCTGAACCCACGTATTAATATTAATTGTGGTGTAAGACTATTATCAATATAATATTTACCCGCGTTCACGGTAATAATAAATTCCTTTACATTTGGTACGTCGCCCTTGGAACCGGTAGGTCCTTGTTCTCCAATTGATCCAGTTGCTCCAGTAAAGGATGCTTCTCCTGGAACTCCTTGAGGACCTATATCTCCCTTTGATCCAGTTACTCCAGTTGGACCTATTTGGCCAGTTGAACCGGTTTGACCAGTTGAACCTGTTTGACCAGTTGAACCGGTTGCTCCTGTTGAACCAGTTTGACCCGTTGAACCCGTTTCTCCAGTTGTACCCGTTTGACCAGTTGAACCGGTAGCACCGGTTAATGACGCAGTTCCTGGAATTCCCTGGGGACCCGTAAAACCGGTTGATCCAGTGCTTCCTGTTGAACCTGTAGCACTTGTAGGACCCGTGAAACCTGTATAACCGGTTGATCCAGTTGCACCCGTGCTTCCCGTTGAACCTGTAGCACTTGTTGGACCAGTCATACCTGTATAACCAGTTGAACCTGTATAACCGGTTGCTCCTGTGAGTGATGCTTCGCCAGGAATTCCCTGTGGACCCGTAAAACCAGTTGAACCTGTACTTCCTGTTGAACCAGTCGCACTTGTAGGACCAGTCATGCCTGTATAACCTGTTGAACCAGTTGGACCAGAAGATCCAGTAGCGCCAGTTAATGATGCAGTTCCAGGAATTCCTTGTGGACCTGTAAAACCAGTTGAACCTGTTTCTCCAGTTGTTCCCGTTGCACCAGTCACTCCGGTAGCACCAGTTTGACCTGTATCTCCACGTTCTAATGACTCTATTACTATATGACCTCCATTGCCCATGCCCGAGTGATTACCACAATAATAATGTATTTGGTTTGGAGCATCATGTGATATATCAAAATAGATCATTCCATCACTTCCTGGTGTTCCATTATATGTATAACCGTCTGTATATTGACTTCCTCCGGAGTTATGTATGCCATCAGATACACTAGAAATGTAAAAAGGATGATGTGTATTTGTGTTGTCCGTTTGGTCAAATATGTAAAGAGAACCTTTCAGTAGTTTTATTATGGGCGTCTCTGAACCATCAATGTAGTATTTTCCCGCATTAACTGTTATATTGAACCTTCTTGATACGGGTTTTTCACCACGAGGTCCAGTAAAACCGATTGAACCTGTGAAACCTGTCGCTCCAGTTAAAGCTGCGAAACCCGGTACTCCACGGGGTCCTTCTATGCCTCTTGGTCCAGTAAAACCCGTTGAACCTGTAACTCCCCTTGCTCCAATTGAACCTGTATATCCTGTATACCCCGTATATCCTGTATATCCTGTAGAACCCGTTAATGATGCTTCGCCTGGTATTCCTTGTGCCCCCGTATGCCCGGTTGATCCTGTACTTCCCGTTGCTCCCGTTGCACTTGTTGGACCAGTCATTCCAGTTGCACCTGTGAAACCTGTTGCTCCAGTGAAACCTGTTGAACCTGTCATTGTTGCTTCTCCTGGAATTCCTTGAACTCCAGTTGCTCCGGTCGCTCCAGTAAAACCAGTTAAACCCCGAATTCCTTGTATACCTTGGTGACCTGTTGCTCCTGTAGAACCGGTTTCTCCAGTTGAACCGGTTGATCCAGTTGAACCCGTTTGTCCAGTTGAACCTGTTTGACCAGTTTGACCTGTTTGTCCTGTTGCACCAGTTGATCCTGTCAAAGATGCCGTTCCTGGAATTCCTTGAGAACCCGTGTGACCCTGTTCGCCAGTTGAACCAGTTGCACCTGTCGCTCCGGTTGCACCAGTTGAACCAGTTGAACCTGTTACTCCCGTGTAACCAGTTACACCAGTTGATCCTGTTGAAGATGCCGTTCCGGGAATACCTTGAGCACCCGTGTGACCCTGTTCGCCAGTTGAACCAGTTGCACCTGTCGCTCCGGTTGCACCAGTTGAACCAGTCGCACCTGTCGCTCCGGTTGCACCAGTTACACCGGTTGATCCTGTTAGTGATGCTGTCCCTGGAATACCTTGAGCACCTGTTGCTCCAGTATAACCTGTGTAACCCGTTTTCCCTGTCGCCCCCATTATACCTGTTGCCCCTGTAAAACCAGTTGAACCTGTTGCCCCTGTCGCTCCAGTTGAACCGGTTAAAGATGCTGTTCCTGGAATACCTTGAGCACCTGTTGCTCCAGTTGCTCCAGTTGCTCCAGTTGCTCCAGTTGAACCCGTATGACCCGTATGACCAGTTTGACCAGTATATCCGGTTGCACCTGTAGAACCAGTTAAAGATGCTGTTCCTGGAATTCCTGGAATACCTCGTGCTCCTGTATTACCGGTAGAACCAGTTGAACCTGTTAACGTTGCTAGTCCAGGAACACCACGAGGTCCTATATGACCAGTGGGTCCAACTATTCCTTGAATGCCTTGTAATCCTCTAGATCCTGTCATTCCTGTAGCACCAGTTGTTCCTGTGTCGCCCGTTTCACCTGTTTGACCAGTTTGACCTGTTGATCCAGTTTGACCGGTAAATCCAGTTGCTCCGGTTGCCCCAGTTGATCCAGTTTCACCCGATGCTCCGGTTTGACCGGTTTGACCAGTTGAACCTGTTGAACCCGTTGAACCGGTTGCTCCAGTTGAAGATGCTGTTCCTGGAATTCCCCTAGCACCCGTGTATCCAGTATATCCCGTGTATCCGGTAGAACCAGTTAAAGATGCTGTTCCTGGAATACCTTGAGCACCTGTTGCTCCAGTTGCTCCAGTTGATCCAGTTGATCCAGTTGATCCAGTTTGTCCCGTTTGACCTGTAGAACCTGTAGAACCTGTAGCGCCTGTAGCGCCCGTATTTGCTGATTCACCTGGAATTCCTTGGGCGCCTGTGGAACCGGTATATCCAGTATATCCAGTAACACCAATTGGTCCATGTGTTCCAGTCATTCCAGTGTATCCAGTTACTCCTGTATATCCAGTAGCACCCGTAAAGACTGCTATTCCTGGAACTCCTTGAACGCCTCTTATACCACGAGGTCCTGTATAACCAGTGGAACCCGTTAATGTTGATAATCCAGGAACTCCACGTGGACCCAATACACCAGTGGGTCCTTGAATACCTTGAATACCTTGAATACCTTGAGGACCAAGTGAACCAGTTTCGCCCGTAGCACCAGTCGTACCAGTTTCGCCGGTAGCGCCAGTCGTACCAGTTTCACCAGTTTCTCCAGTTTGTCCTGTTGAACCAGTTGCCCCAGTTACTCCTGTAGAACCAGTCGTACCCGTTTCACCAGTTTCACCAGTTTGTCCTGTTGAACCAGTTGCCCCAGTTGAACCAGTTGAAGATGCGGTTCCTGGAACACCTTGGGCGCCAGTAGACCCTGTGTATCCAGTAGAACCAGTTGCTCCGGTTGAAGATGCTGTTCCGGGAATACCTTGAGCACCGGTGTCTCCAGTTGAACCAGTTGCTCCTGTAGAACCGCTTGCTCCAGTTGCTCCTGTTTCGCCGGTGTGTCCAGTTGAACCTGTAAAACCTGTTGCTCCTGTTGCTCCTGTGTTGGCAGCTTCACCTGGAACTCCTTGTATTCCGGTATAACCAGTATAACCAGTCAAACCTCTAGGTCCAGTCATGCCGGTCATACCAGTCATGCCGGTCATACCAGTCATGCCGGTCATTCCGGTTGCTCCTGTGAATACAGCAATTCCAGGAACTCCTTGTATTCCTTGTATACCACGGGATCCAGTTTGACCAGTTGCACCTGTTAAAGTTGCATATCCAGGAACACCCTGTATTCCTTGTATTCCCTGTATTCCTTGATCTCCTTTATCACCAGTTGTTCCTGTTGCCCCAGTTGTTCCTGTTAATCCTGTTGCTCCTGTAGAACCTGTTGCTCCTGTAGAACCTGTTGCTCCTGTTGAACCAGTTGCTCCTGTTGAACCAGTTGCTCCTGTACATCCAGTCGCACCAGTTGAACCAGTATTTGCTGCAACGCCAGGTAATCCTCGATGACCTGTTGCTCCTGTTGCTCCTGTTGAACCAGTTGCTCCTGTTAATGTCGCTTCTCCTGGAACACCCTGAGGACCCGTATAACCAGTAGAACCTGTAAAACCGGTCGAACCAGTCATGCCGGTTGTGCCGGTTGAACCGGTTGAACCAGTCATTCCGGTTGCGCCAGTAGATCCGGTTTCTCCTGTATTACCAGTTGAACCGGTAGGACCTGTAAAACCAGTTGCACCCGTTGTTCCAGTAGAACCTGTTGCGCTGGTTGGACCTGTAAAACCGGTTGGACCAGCAATGGTTTTATTTATTCCATCCCAACTTTCGGTATTTACTTCAAATGCATAAGGATTATTCGGATTTAAATCACCACCATCATTACCAAATTGGTCTAATGTTCCAAAAAAACTAGATTCGCCACTGAAGACAGAATCGTATAAATTCACGATTCCCGCTGATAAAGGACCTGTTGCGCCAGTCGAACCCGTTGCTCCCGTTGCAGTTGCTACACCAGGAATACCTTGAGGTCCTTGTATTCCAGTAGAACCAGTGTCTCCCATAATACCCTGTGCTCCAGTAAAACCGGTTTCTCCCTTATTGCCTTTTTCTCCTGTCGCTCCTGATGCACCAGTTGCTCCGGTTGAACCTGTAAAACCCTTATCTCCTTTTGAACCAGTGAAACCCGTTGCTCCTGACGGACCCGTTGATCCTGTTGCTCCTGTTAAAGATGCCGTTCCCGGAACTCCCTGTGCTCCTGTGTAACCGGTGTAACCCGTAGAACCTGTTGATCCTGTTAAAGATGCCGTTCCTGGAACTCCCTGTGCTCCTGTGTAACCAGTGTAACCCGTAGAACCTGTTGCTCCTGTTAACCCTGTTGCACCTGTTAAACCATATGGTCCAGTTGCACCTGTTGCTCCTGTTGCACTTGTTGGTCCTGTATACCCGGTTGCCCCAGAATAACCCGTTGGTCCAATATAACCCGTTACACCAGTGGCACCGGTAAAACCGGTAGGTCCCGCAATAATACGCGTAGAACCATCCCAACTTTCAGTAGTTACTTCAAATGCATATGGATTTTGAGGTTCTATCGTCCCACCATCTTCACCAAATTGTCCCAAATTACCGAAAAATGCAGCTTCTCCGCTGAAAACTGGTTCATACATATTAACTATACCGATAGATGATGCACCAGTAGCACCAGTGGCACCTGTTGATCCTGTCGAACCGGTTGAACCTGTTGATCCGGTCGAACCCGTTGATCCAGTTGATCCTGTACAACCTGTCGCTCCTGTAGCACTAGTAGCACCTGTAAAACCTGTCGCTCCGGTTGAACCTGTAGCACCCGTACATCCAGTAGCACCTGTTGCTCCTGTATAACCTGTTGCTCCGGTTGGTCCTGTATAACCTGTCGCTCCTGTTGTAGTTGCTACACCTGGAATACCTTGTGGTCCTGTAAAACCCGTTGCTCCTGTCGCTCCTGTAGAACCGGTCGCTCCGGTTGATCCTGTACAACCCGTTGCTCCCGTGGAACCCGTTGCTCCAGTTGCTCCTGTGGAACCCGTTGCTCCAGTTGAACCGGTTGCTCCCGTAGTACCCGTAGCACCTGTACATCCAGTCGCACCTGTAGCACTTGTAGCACCTGTATATCCTGTAGAACCGGTGGCACCCGTAGATCCAGTTGCACCAGTAGCACTTGTAGGACCCGTAAAACCAGTTGCACCAGTTGAACCCGTAGCCCCCGTACATCCAGTAGCACCCGTTGCACTAGTAGCACCTGTAAAACCAGTTGCGCCCGTCGCTCCTGTTGCACCTGTCGAACCGGTTGCTCCTGTTGAACCAGTTGCTCCTGTACAACCTGTAGCACCAGTAGAACCGGTCGAACCCGTTGCTCCAGTGGCACCAGTCGAACCAGTGGCACCGGTTGAACCAGTTGCCCCTGTGCAACCTGTAGCACCTGTAGCACTTGTTGGACCAGTGAAACCAGTTGCCCCTGTAGCACCTGTCGCTCCCGTACAACCTGTAGCACCCGTTGCACTAGTAGCACCTGTCGCTCCCGTAGCACCGTCTATTGCATCTAAGTTGATTTGTCCAACTGTAGTTGATGTAAATGCTCCATGAATATTCACTATAGAATCTATAGTAATGTCTCCGTTAAGTTTATTATAACTCGTTACACGACCCTCGAAATTATTTATCAATGGGTTTGACTGATCTGTGACCAAAACGGAATTTCCTGGAATATAAGATAAACTATTTGATATTACACCGCTGGTGCTTCCGTCTCTGACTATTGGTGTTGAAAATGATGTAAGAGTTAAACTTAAGAACCTATCGCCAGGTATTCCCGTCGCACCAGTTGCACCCGTTGCGCCGGTTGCACCGGTTGATCCAGTTGCTCCTGTTGCTCCTGTACAACCGGTTGCTCCCGTGGAACCTGTTGCTCCCGTTGATCCTGTTGAACCGGTTGCTCCTGTACAACCAGTTGCACCAGTGGCACCAGTTGCTCCCGTCGAACCTGTTGCTCCCGTTGCTCCTGTACAACCAGTTGCTCCCGTTGAACCAGTTGCCCCCGTTGAACCAGTTGCCCCCGTGGAACCCGTTGCTCCTGTTGCTCCAGTTGAACCGGTTGCTCCTGTACAACCCGTTGCTCCTGTTGCACTAGTTGGTCCAGTTGCACCCGTTGCACCATCTATGGCATCTAGATTTACTTTATATATTGTTGAATTTGTAAATGTTCCATGAATATTTCTTATCGTATCAATGGTCATAACACCTGTACTTTCAGTATAATTACTAACGCGACCTTCAAATGAATTTGTTAGTGGATCAGATTGGTCTGTTACTATTATCGAATTACCAGGGACATATGCTAACCATTCGGCAATTACACCTATCGTTGTTCCATTATAGACTATTGGTAAAGAAAACGAAGTAGTTGATTGTGTTAAAAATCTGTCGCCTGGGATACCTGTTGCTCCTGTAGCTCCAGTTGCTCCCGTTGAACCGGTTGCTCCTGTACAACCCGTTGCACCAGTTGCTCCAGTTGAACCAGTTGCTCCTGTAGATCCTGTAGATCCTGTAGATCCAGTTGATCCTGTAGAACCGGTTGCACCTGTAGATCCTGTAGATCCAGTTGATCCCGTTGCTCCTGTAGGTCCGGTTGCTCCTGTAAAACCATCAATTGCATCTAGATTTAGTTTATATATTGTTGAATTTGTAAAAGAACCATTCACATTACGAATATTATCAATTATAATAGCACCTGTTTCTTCATTATAACTGTTTACACGACCTTCAAAATTATTAATTAACGGATTATTATTATCTGTAGCAAGGATAGAATTTCCAGGAACATATGCTAGCCATTCTGCTATTACTGCTGACGAAGAACCATTCTCAATAATAGGTGTAGTAAATGATGTTGTTGTTTGACTCATAAAACGATCACCTGGAATACCAGTTGCACCTGTTGCACCTGTAGAACCCGTTGCTCCTGTAGACCCTGTGGATCCTGTTGCACCTGTACAACCAGTTGCTCCTGTAGAACCCGTTGATCCTGTTGCACCTGTTGCTCCCGTTGCACCCGTACAACCAGTTGATCCTGTTGCTCCTGTAGAACCAGTTGATCCTGTTGATCCTGTTGATCCTGTTGATCCTGTTGCACCCGTAGATCCTGTTGCACCAGTTGCTCCGGTTGATCCTGTAGATCCTGTTGCACCTGTAGATCCTGTAGAACCGGTTGCTCCGGTTGATCCTGTAGATCCCGTTGATCCCGTTGATCCCGTTGCGCCCGTCACGCCATCAATTGCATCCAAATTCACTTTATATATCGTTGTGTTTGTGAATGTCCCATGTATATTTCTTATATTATCAATTGATATCACACCCGTTTCTTCATTATAATTATTTATACGACCCTCAAAATTATTGATAAGTGGATTGACACTGTCGGTTGCGATTATGGAATTACCAGGAACATATGCCAAATATGTTGCTATTGTTCCGCTTGTTGTACCATCTGTTACTATGGGTGTATTAAAAGATACTGTTGTTTGTGATAAATATCGGTCGCCAGGAATACCTGTTGCTCCGGTTGCTCCGGTTGCACCAGTGGATCCAGTTGCACCAGTGGGTCCAGTTGCACCAGTGAAACCATCAATTGCATCTAGATTCACTTTATATATTGTTGAGTTAGTGAAAGTACCATTTACATTTCGTATATTATCAATTGATATAACACCAGTTTCTTCGTTATAACTATTTACACGACCTTCAAAATTATTGATTAATGGATTTGTGTTGTCAGTTGCGATAATAGAATTACCTGGAACATATGCCATGTATGTTGCTATTGTTCCAGTAGATGAACCATTTTCACTTATGGGTGTAGTAAAAGATATTGTTGTTTGACTTAAAAAACGATCTCCTGGAATACCTGTTGCTCCAGTTGCTCCTGTAGAACCAGTTGCTCCAGTTGAACCCGTTGCTCCGGTTGAACCCGTCGATCCAGTAGAACCCGTTGCTCCCGTCGAACCTGTCGATCCAGTAGAACCCGTTGCTCCCGTCGAACCTGTCGATCCAGTAGAACCCGTTGAACCTGTTGCTCCTGTTGCTCCTGTTGCTCCTGTAGAACCAGTTGCTCCGGTTGAACCAGTTGAACCCGTTGATCCGGTAGAACCCGTTGCTCCTGTCGCTCCGGTTGAACCTGTTGTTCCTGTAGATCCTGTAGAACCCGTTGCTCCTGTCGCTCCTGTTGCCCCAGTTGAACCCGTTGCTCCGGTTGAACCGGTTGGCCCTGTTGATCCGGTTGGCCCTGTTGATCCGGTTGCTCCAGTTGCTCCCGTTGAACCAGTTGCACCGGTAGAACCAGTGGAACCAGTTGAACCTGTTGATCCAGTTGATCCAGTTGCTCCTGTTGCTCCTGTTGCTCCTGTTGATCCATCAATCGCGTCCAAATTTATTTTATATACGGTTGAATTGGTAAAAGTACCATTCACATTTGTTATATTATCTATACTAATTACACCTGTTTCTTCATTATAACTCGTTACACGACCTTCAAAATTATTTACTAGTGGATCAGAGATATCGGTTGCTATAACAGAATTACCTGGTACGTACGCCATATATGTTGCTATTGTTCCAGTAGTTGAACCATTCTCGCCAATTGGTGTAGTGAAAGATGTTGTTGTTTGACTTAAAAATCTGTCTCCTGGTATTCCAGTTGCTCCAGTGGCACCCGTCTGTCCAGTTGCTCCAGTAGCACCAGTTGGACCGGTTGGACCGTCAATTGCGTCCAAATTAACTCTATAAATTGTAGAATTTGTAAACTCACCGTTGATATTACGTATAGTATCAATGTTAATTACACCTGTATTTTCATTATAATTTGTAACACGACCTTCGAAATTATTTACCAGCGCATTGGATATATCAGTAACTAACACTGAGTTACCAGGAACATATGCTAACCAGGTTGCAACCACTCCGACAGTAGAGCCGTCGTATGTAATTGGAGTAGAAAATGCTGTTGTAGATAGTGTCAAAAATCTGTCTCCTGGTATTCCAGTTGCTCCAGTTGAACCAGTTGAACCAGTTGATCCAGTTGCTCCAGTTGATCCGGTTGCTCCGGTTGATCCAGTTGGTCCAGTTGCTCCAGTTGATCCGGTTGCTCCAGTTGATCCGGTTGCTCCGGTTGATCCAGTTGAACCCGTTGCTCCGGTTGATCCAGTTGCTCCTGTTGAACCAGTTGATCCAGTTGAACCCGTTGGACCAGTTGCTCCAGTTCCACCAATGACTCCATTACCTCCACCTGATAATGAATATACCAATTGATTCTCTAATACACTCCTTTTTAAAACACTACTGGTTTTTCCAGCATTACTCGAAATTGCATATAAATATTGACCAGTTGATGATATAGTAACACTAGTCCAGTATGAACTCAGACTATCAGTTGTATTCCAAGTTTTACCGTAATCACTAGAAATAAACAGTTTATTATTATCTAATCCGACAACTTGATGTTCTCCAGTTGCAGATGATGCTACAGAATTCATGAGAGAACCTGATAAATCCTCCGAAATATTCCATAATGAACCACTTGAATCGGTATAATATATATTACTTTGACCAATAATTGTTTGGTATAGTCCATCCGATGACATGGTAATATCAACGGCATTAGTCGCTTTATCGTCACTAGATATAGTCCAAGTTTGACCATAATCTATGGAATGAAAAATATGTAATTCGCTCACAGCAGTAGCAATCTTACCACGCGAAGAGATGGAAACGGATTTCCAATCATCTGTAGTAGAATTAGATTGTAACCAATTTTCTCCATAATTAGAAGAATAATATATTTTACCACTGTTTATACATGCAATTTGGTATTGTCCACTAGAAGACATGGAAACTTTTGTCCAGTTGCTTGTAGGTGCGTCACTCGATGACCATGTTATGCCATAATCTATTGATCGCATTATAGCACCACCACTAATACAAACTGTACGATAAACTCCATCAGCAGATGAAACAATATTAATCCAGTTAGCATTTGGTGCATTATCCGCTTGAACCCAACTAGCACCATAATCGATCGAATTAAATATTACCCCTCCAGAAACAGTTATAGAAGAGTATTGACCAGACGATGATGTTGTTATAGAATTATAATTACGAGTATTAAGAGATACATCAGTCCATGTTTTCCCAAGCGTTTCAAAATCAGGTGGCATGGAACTAATTGTTCCATCTACACTAAAACTATTTGCACCATGAACGTTTGTGCCTCCAAAATCCCAATCATTATTTTTAACTATAGTCTGTTTCCCTAAATATAAATTGGACATATTAAAGTGTGTTTTTATATATTTTACAGAGAGTTCTATTTGGTTTTTAATGTAAATTTGTTTTTTTACATTAAAATTATTAAATAATTGTTCAAATTATTCAAATTGTTCAAATTATCCAAAATGCGTTACCCAACGACCTTCGTTCAGAGATTGATTTTTGATATATATAAGGTATATTATGCGGTTTGCTTCTATTTTTAAATCAAATTCTCCGTTAGGTGAATATAGATGATTGTATATTTTATTAGTTCCGTCCTGTGATTCTAGATCAATTGTGTGATTTGAGACATTCACTATTAATATTGCCTTAGAATCTATAGGATTTGCTGGTAAAACTAATTGACTCATCGTTTCTATGATTAAATATGAATCATTTTCTTGTATTTGATATGAATATTGATTAATTCTTAATGGTAAACTTGTAACATGGAAAAAATTGCTCATTATTCTTAAAATAGTATGAGAATATATGCCACATATATATAATGTCTTCTAGCGATTATACAAAATTAAGAAAATTTAGACAACTAAATGGATTTAATCCCGATAATAGTGCGGGCATTAATGTTCAAAATAATATGATAGAAACAGTTGTGAATAGTCCATATTCACGTAGTCTCTTTGGTATACCTATACATGGACCTTGTACCTATACAATAAATGGAACATGCGGGGGGACGACTGGTGAGAATGGAACCATTAATTATAATGGAATTGAAGGTGCTCCCGTTAGTAGTGTATGTTTGAATGGTGAAAGTATACCATATTATCCAGCTGGTGCAAATTCTATGGGTCGCACAGGACCACGAGGTTTAATAGGTCCAACTGGATCCGGTGGTCCCGGACCTGAAGGTCCTCCTGGTCTGTCACTGGAATATAATCTATTTTTACAACCTAGTTCAACAACCGTTCCGGATGCATCGGGTGTTATGATTGAAGATCCTAGTATGAATCTAGCACAGAACATATTATCATATACATTTGCCTCCAATGAAACTTCACCTGTAGAAATAGTTTCATTTACCACACAGTTTTCCACAATTTCAACAACTTCTATAGCACAAGGTTTATGGGATTTACATATATATGCTGGTGTAAATCAATCTTCAAGTGATGTAGTTTTCTATATGAAAATATACGAATTGGACCAGTCGGATAATGAGGTTCTCATAATTGATGGTGAAACGTCCGCTTCTTTAATCACCGGGTTTGTTCCAAATAATAGATACGTACATTCTGTTTATTTCCCATTCTATTCTTTACCCGATTATGAAAGTAATGTTCGTATTCGCGTTTACGCCAAGCAATATACCAATAATAGCACAGTAGCACAAACCGTTAATTTTTACTTTAATAATTCTACTCTTTCTTATTTGAGAACCACTTTAGCAAATCAAATATTACCGAAAGGTCCCACAGGACCGATTGGTTATACAGGACCACGTGGCATTGATGGTGTTGATGGTTCTGCCACGAATACAGGTGCGACTGGTTCTACTGGTTATACAGGAACACAAGGATTAATCGGTTATACCGGACAACAGGGAATAATTGGTCCTACCGGTCCATATGATCCGGGAATAGCAGGTAGTTTATTATTTTACTCTGATTTTACAAAAAGTGATGTAGTAAATGACTACGGAGATTTAAAAATATACACTACTCATAATTATTTACAAAATCTCAATAATAATAATGTTATAGATCCATCTGCAGTTGATATTATTTGGATTGGTAATGCGTGGTTACCCAGCGATGAAACGCCCATTGTTGATGCAAATGTTGGTACATACGTTACGAAACTGGTTGTTCCAAATGGTGTACCTAGTTTTTTAGCATTTGAAATTAGTACTGCTTCTAGTGATAATACAAATGGAACATCCATTATGATTGTAACACGTAGTGGAACAATCGTTTATAAGAGGCGTGTTAATTCTGCGTATGCTACATTGGTTTCTTATACAACTAAACATTTTTGGAACCAGTTTCAAAGTGGTGACATTATTACTTTCAAAACATATGAAGGTAATACTGTTGGTAATAATAATACACCTATTATTGAAGATTTTGCTGAGACTAATATTTTTTCAGCACCTTTATCTAATGGATTAAAGATATATGCTATGATTAATTTATAGTTTTTATGCATAAGAGCGTCTTGATTTCTTTCTATTTTTTTGAGGTTTTTTGTGAGGTTTTTTCTGAGGGTTTTTTCTTGTTTTTCCTTTTGGTTTTGGTTTCATCGTTGGTTGCATCCATTTTGTCGTGAACATATCAAAAAGTCCATTTCCTTCATTTAATGATGATGAAGATGATGAAGATGATGAAGATGATGAAGATGATGAAGATGATGAAGATGATGAAGATGATAAAATTTCATCGTCTCCAAATATCATTTTTCTTAGTTTGTTAATATATTCGGTTCTGTATAATGGATCTCTTGGTGCTTTCACACCATAAATGTCGGTTGTTACATTACAAGATAAATCTATTATATCAAGATCGGTTATTTCGATACCCAAATCAGCGCATATTTTTTTAACACGCATTAATATTTCTTTAAATGTAATTGCTATATATTGCGTTCTTAACTTTGCTGTAATAAAAGGTTCATCCTTATTAACTTTATCCCAGTTAAATAATACATCAATGGGTTCACGTCCTGGAATATATAATATTACTCTGTTATCATTAATATTTGTATTGTCACGAATGGCGTTACCTTCCTCGTCTACACCAAATTCGTTACTAGTTATCTCGTGTGTTTTTAAAGGCATCGTAACGCCTTTTCGTTTACTTGTTATTCTATATGGTTCATCTGTATGATCCAAAAATTCTTTTGCCATAACTCTATTTTCTGAATTACTATCTTCTTTTTCTTCTTCCAAAACCTGTTTTATTATGGGATTACTATTACGACGATTATCTTTACATGCTAGTGCGTCACAACAACCATATAGATCAAGCGATGTTAAATCTTTCTTGAATTTATTAATTTTACGCATACCGTATTCATTTTTTTTTCTATATTCATTATCTATTCTGGTTGCTAATGTTTGGTCTAAATAATTCACTACTCCCATTCCCGTTGCATACATAATTCGTACATTATACGGTAATGTAAATTTTGGATGTCTATTTGCACTATTTCTAGGCACGTTCCACTTTCCATGTGTTGTTATCATTAATTTGGGTATCATATCATAATTGGATGAAGGTGGCATGATTGTATTATATAATAATTATATATAAATATATGCTCATATCCGATTTTTTCTGGGTTTTTATTTATGTTTCCGGTTTTGGTTTTAGTGATATCTTTGTAAAAAATTTTATCAAAAGTAATGGTGCTCAATTAATATACTATACAATCTTATTGACAATTGGAACATTATTACTATTGTATTTTCACGAAAGTCAAACGGATAATAGTTAAATATATATATATATATGTGAATTGTATATATATATATGCCATACAGTATTCGCAAAATGCCTAATCGTAAGTGCTATAAAGTTTTCAATAAAAATACCAAAAAAGTCTTTGCCAAGTGCACAACAATGGATAAAGCAAAGAAACAATTACGACTATTACGTGGTCTTAAGAACAACCCGAAATTTAGAAGTAAATTTAAACGCACTACAATGAAAAAGGGCGGTAAAACGCTTAAAAAATGGAAGAAAATATGAAAAAGTATTATATAAACAATGAAGTGCTGTTATATTAGTTGCTCAATCTCTGCGGTATTTCTCATTGCTATGGTTTACATGACTTTTTTAACTGCTAAAAATGAAACGATACAACAGTATCGTGATAGTCTTCCTAGTAATTTAATCGATACATACGATGAAATTGTAATTGAGAGAACCAAGATTTATTATACCGGATATGGGTTAGGTTTATGCTTAGCTCTCGTTATCATACTATATAATAATTATGTTCTCAAAGAACGAATGACTCCTCGTAATCTTGTATGTATCATTATCTCGTCTGCCTTCTTGGTAAATTACTTTTATTATATTTTAACACCAAAAACCAAATGGATGTTGGATGAAATAACCAACCCCGATGATGTTAAGGCATGGTTAGAAATGTATAAGAGTATGAATAAATATTATCACGGCGGATTGGCTCTTGGATTAGTTTCAGTCGGTATTTTCGGTTATGCGTTTAGATAATTTTTTTTGTCTTGCTATGTGTATAGTATTGTGTGATAATGAATGCCTATGTTGTGTCCCGACCATCAAATACATATAGTAATCATGCTACTACGTGTATTCGGTTTTCAGAAAATCAAATACATACTATAGAAAAGTATAAAAGGGTATACACATTTAAGAAAAAGGAGCAAATTAACGAAAGTTCTCCAACCTTTTATAATAATACCATACAGAAACATATTAATCATGCATTAAATACAACTACTAGTTCCCTCGTTAAAAAAGACGTGATTACAATTATTGGATTTGGAACTTCGGGTTCGGGTAAAACATATAATTTATTAGGTATGGATTCTAGTGGATTACATAATAAATACAGTGTTTTATGTGGTGTCATTAATGATATTACAAAAACTAATCATATTAATACTATAATTGAAGTCACGCAAGTTTATAAAAATCAGATGTTTATCATACAACCTGCTCGTAAAATAGCGATAAATCAAGTATTTAATACATTCAAAGATTGTCTCGGTTGCTGGAAACAACAGCAATTTAGCACTCATAATTCATCACGTGCCCATTTAATCATAAAACTCAAATTTAATGGACTAGAAATACGTATTATTGATACAGCTGGTTTTGAAACACCAGATGAGGAAAGAGAACATGTAGAAACTGTCGCAATTAATCAAGATATGCTGGCTTTTAAAGAGTGTATTCGTGCAGTTGCTGATAAACAGAGTTTCATACCGTCGCGCAGACGCACCATTACACATACATTATTTGAACATAAAACGTCAGCGCATATAAAAAACCATATTTTTGTTATTGGTGCCATTGATCCAAATTATGATACAGAAGAAATGAACCTTCTATGGAAGGCGACTAATCCGAAGCACCCGAAGATTGGTATCATTCATAATACTTTGAATTACTTAACTATGTTGAAATGTGCGTCTGTTGTTACTACGCGTCGCCCTATTACATCACGAGAAAAGCGTAAGGACGCACTACCGCGTGTAAAAAGTCAAAATTATATACAACCACCGATTGAAAATCGACAAAACGACTCAAAAGTATCCAATAAACTTATAGAACAACTTAATACAATAGAACCAAAATATGCCGATTATGTTCCCGAGAAGCCCATCACCCCAGTTAAAACAGATAAACCGAAATTTAGATTGAATAGAGAACGTCGTTTATCAGAACCAGTAAAACCGTCAGTTCCTTCTGAAGTTTCCAAATTGAAAGAAAAATATAACGAGATGAAAAATGACGCTGATATGCTAGATACTAGAAATATGATGAATAATATAATTAAAAATCGTCGTAATTCAGAACCCACTCCAGTAACACGGTATATAAATAATCAGGAATTATTGATGAAACGAATGAATAAATTGGACTATGATAAAGATAAATTACAGGTTCTGAATCTGATAAATGACCAGCAATTATTAACTATTACTATGCAAATGGTCGTTCTGGAACGATGTAATGTGTTAGCGTCAAATGATAAATAATTGTTCTATATTCTCGTTAATATTACAATAAAATCTTTATATAAATCGTATAAACATTGGTTCATAAATAGTATTAGACTAATCATGAACCAACCCTCTGGGGAACAACAGTATGTTATAGACAAATTAAAAGAAGGTTATAATGTAATTTGTAGTGCCGTTGCAGGTTCTGGTAAATCTAGTACTATTCTAGCAGCAGCGAAACAATTCCCCGATAAAAAGATAATACAACTCACCTATAACTCAGAATTGCGCGCTGAAAATATGGAAAAGGTTAAAGCAATGAGATTAACTAATATAGAGGTTCATACGTTTCATAGTTTGGGGTTTCATTATTATTCAAGAGAGTGTAATACGGATACAGGAATTCGTAAGGTTCTCCGAAATGCAATGAAACCCGTTCGTACCATTCCGAGTTTTGATATATGTATGTTAGACGAATATCAAGATAATACAAATTTATATTACCGTTTAATAAGTAAATTTTTAGAGGATGCTGGTCGTCCTATACAATTATTGATACTCGGAGATGCCCGACAGTCTTTATATGAGTTCAAGGGGTCGGATTCGAGATTTCTTTCTCTCGGCGATAAGGTTTGGGGGCAATTTCCATTTCTCAGCGACAAACGCTTTCTTCATTGCACTTTGAAAATGTCTTATCGTATTACAGACCAGATTTCATCCTTTGTTAATAAAACTATGTTGGATGAAGAGTTGATGTTATCTTGTAAATCTGGAGAACCTGTCGTTTATTATAGAGGTTCTCCACATAATACGGGAAAATACATCGTATATAATATCAAACAATTATTAAATGCTGGTGTAAAACCCAATGATATCTTTATTTTGACGGCTTCGGTGAAAAGTGCGGTTGTAAAAAGCATTGAAAACGCACTCGTAACTAACGACGTTCCTTGCTATGTTCCCACATTTGATATTGGTAAATTAGACAAGCGTATTATTAATGGTAAGGTCGTGTTCTCTACCTTTCATTCGTCAAAGGGTCGTCAAAGACCTTATGTATTTGTTCTTGGTTTTGATAATGATTATTATAAGCGCTTTGCACGTAATGAATTGGATACGACAAACTGTCCCAATGTTTTCTATGTCGCATCTACACGTGCTTCATGTAGACTTACCGTCATTGAGTTTGAGAACAATCGGTATTCCAGACCGCTGGATTTCTTAAAAATGAATCATCATGAAATGGGACGCACAGATTTCATTGATTTTAAAGGTGTACCCCGAAAGTATTTTGATATAGAAGACGAGGATAAGGACGAAGATCTTATTAAAACAAAGCGTGTTCGTGCCAGTGATATCGTGAATTTCATACCAGATGCAATTATAGAAGAAATATCACCTATAATTGAACGAATTTTTAAACCAGGTTCTCCAAAAAGTAATTTGATAGATGAAATAGAAATACCAAACATTATACAGACACGCAGTGGTTTATTTGAAGGAGTGAGTGACCTTAATGGAATTGCGATTCCTTGTATGTTATATGATCAACTCTATAATGAATATTATCCCGAGAAAGAGAACCCAGGTAATACACTTTTTAAACGAATTCATATGTTATTATTGGAATCCAACGAGAATGAACATACGTATATTAGAGAATTTGTGGATAAACTACCAAATCCGTGTAAAACAATAGAAGATTATCTTTTTCTTGCCAATGTTCTCTCGTCAATTGAAGAGAACCTGAACTATAGATTGAAACAAATCGATGAAAATGACTATAATTGGTTGTCTTATGAACTCGTTGAAACGTGTATGGAACGCTATAAAGGAGTTATTCTAGATGATATTATCGAAGGTTCTCCATTTGAAGCCGAAAAATATATTATATCCCCATCAATGATTGGAGAACAAGAGCAATTAAATCGTGTTTTATCGCCATATTTTATGAATATTCAGTTTGAATTCTCTGGAATATTAGATTTAATGACAAAATCTTCTATTTATGAGTTTAAATGTACGGGTTCTCTAACATTGGAACATAAGATTCAATTGGTTTTTTACGCATGGGTATATAATGTTATATCTAGAGAACCCAGAGAATTCAAATTATATAACGTCAAAACCAATGAGTTATTAGTTATGGATTATGATTTTGATGATTTAACATTAATTATGGTTGCATTATTAAAAGGTAAATATGAAGAAATCGACCGTAAAACCGACGAAGAATTTTTAGAAGAAAATGCTGGTGTTTAATGTATATTATATATATATATATAATACACTATGGCACCAATCACGCGACAAACGACGAAAAAAACAAGAAAAAATCCAGTAAGAAAACAAAGACAGTCAATAAAACCAGAACAACCAATCGGAAAAGGAAAAAACCCAGGCAGAAAAGGAAAAACCCTAGGCAGAAAAGGAAAAACCCTAGGCAGAAAAGGAAAAAATATAATAAAACAGAATACAGGATATAAAGGTACTCAAGCTTCACGAGAATATATGATGTATGCTATAGCAAGTATGTTAACTAGTAACAACAATTTTTCACATAAATTGCAAGCTATAACCAAATTATTTAAGGACGAGCTTGGAATAAACCTGTATAGAAGCATTCTTACGGGGGGTAATGCGGATTCCGAATGTAAGAAGGCAAGGGAAAGGGGATCACTCTTAGGGATAAATGGACCCGCAAGTGGATATATACACGCTACCGCACGATCCGTTGGACAAGGGTCGACATCAGTGACAGGCGTTAACACTTTTATGTACTCGAAAGATGAGAATAAAAAAATGGGTAAAACGAATTTTACTGCAACAGGGCAAGGCAACTGTGGACGTTGCTGGTTATGTGGTTTGATGGTAAGATATTACTTGAATAGTGAGAGTGTAACTTCTTGTGGTCAATGTGAACATATAGGTGCAATAATAGCATCTTCCCTTACTGGTATGTTAACCAGTTCGAATTTGAATATTCAAATATATAATTATGGAAGTTCACACGTTCACTGTAATCAAAAAAAAAAAAATACTATTTCTATGAAATTCGACACTAATATGGTGAAGTGGGTACATGATAGAGAAGAAACCAATAAAATGATAAAAAATATAGTTGATACACCAATGCATGGTGACGAATATGACCCATCTTTTAGAGATGAATTTAAAAAATCCCAACAAAACATATCACATTTTAAAACCCGAATTCGTGAAAATATAGAATTTACCACCGATAATTGGATTAATGTAGCAAATCAAAGCATTCGTGATGTGACAAAAGGGAGAAAAATGAAGGCATTTGCTTTATTAAAACTAGTTGAAGATTTAACAATACAACTTATGAAAACAATACCTAAATTAACAGTCTCTGGTGGGAGTAATTCAAAGACATTGAAATTAAAGACACCGATGAAATCAAAGACATTGAAATCAAAGACACCGACGAAATCATCAACGTCTACTGTTATAGTTGATTATGCGCAAAATAATAACAATAATGCATCTAAGGATACTGTGAATGATTATTCACAAAATAATGCGTCTACTGTTACTCAACTGATGAGTATTTCTAAAAGAGAAGAAGAGAAAAGATTCATAACATTATTTAATAAAAAAACATATGACATTGTTAAAAAGATACATGAATTATTAGAAGATGCATCATATATAAATGAAAATTTCTTAGAAAATCTTATTAAAGCACGTAAAAAAAATCCTGATTACGACATAGTAAATAAAGAATTAAAAGAGTTTAATGATGAACTGAACGAAAAAAGAGATAACACAGATGAAATTAGATAATTAATAAATCATATATAAAAATATATCTAATACTATGGATATGAGAGGTTCTTCTACTCTGAGAAATATGGTTACGAGTTTTAGACACGGTATCGGGTTAGAGACACGTATGCGTGTTGACCTGTCAAAGAGTTTAGGTATAAACATTATCGACTCAAATGGTAAGAAATATATGGATATGTATAATAATATTGCTTCTCTTCCTGTTGGTTATAATCATCCTCGCATGTTAGACGCCGTGCGTAACGGCGATTGGAACCAACATTTATTACAAAGACAATCGCTAGGTGTTATGCCACCGGATGATTGGGACAAACAAATCGATAATTCGATTGGTCGTATTAACCCGAATTCAGATGTGTATGATGTAAAACTGACTGGTGGTTGTGGTTCTGTTGCGGTTGAAAATGCGATGAAGACGGCATTTTTATATAAAGCGCGTAATGAAAACATATTAATGGACTATTCGCTTACAAATATTGCACCCCAGTATAGTATTCTCTCATTTCGTGGCGGTTTTCATGGACGTACATTAGGTTCTTTATCAGTTACGCGTAGTAAACCCGAGCATAAGTGGGGTATTCCTGCGTTTGAGTGGCCAATGTCTATTTATCCCACCAATAAGATAGAAGAAACTAGCACATTAAGGGATGTCGAGAACCAGTTAATAAGTGATACCAATATCGCAGGTATTATAATAGAACCAATTGCTGCCGAGGGTGGTGATATACATGCATCGCCTGATTTTTTTAACAAACTTAATCGGATTTCTGATCGTTATAATATTCCCCTTATTGTGGACGAAGTACAGACATCTTTGGGAACGGGTAAACCGTGGGCGCATAGTAGTTGGTTTTGCGAACCCGATATTATAGTTTTCAGTAAAAAAACACAGGTAGGGGGATATTTCTCAAAACAGCGCTACAGAACAAAGGAATATGAAATTTTCAATACATATTGCGGGGACGCACTTCGTGTTTTACAACTTGGAACTATATTGGATATTATAGATGATAGTGATCTATTTAAAAAATCGGCATCCACTGGGCGTAATCTATTGAATGGATTGAATATTATATCTAAAATTTTCCCAAATATTATTTCAAACGTCCGTGGGGAAGGATTTATAATTGCGTTTGATACACCTTCGCCCTCGGTATTATTAAAAAATATGGAAAATATGGGTATATTAGCAAGTACTTGTGGTAAGACATCTGTCCGTTTAAGACCATCGCTCATATTTAATGATTATGACTGTGGAATTTTTCTTGATAAATTAGAATTGGCAGTATTTCGAACAAATGGTGACAAGGGCGTTTATGACTAATAACTCCATTGTAAATCAGAGTAAAAGTGTTTTGGTGTAACTCCATATGTCTTAGCAACATCTCTCAGGCATTCATTCGCATATTTTTGGATCTGTAATATTTCGTTAATAATCGCATTCAACTCTACTTTTGTGTCGGTATCTGACAGTTCATAAGTATTCTCCATATTTATAATCTTATCATGAAACCTGTATAAAATATCTGTAACCGCATTTTGAACAACGTTCAATATGTCGTATATTTCACGTTTCACATTCGTTTTCTTCTCCATTCGTTGTAACCGAATTTTAAATTCGTCTTCATCTATATACTTTCTTAAATAGGCAACACGTAAATCTTGATGGTTTAATACATGATCTACTTGATAGCGAGGTAATACATCATACCTATTATGTGTAACTACACGACAGATATTTACAATATAATCTATCTTATTTTTTGGTATACGATTTGCGTTCATTTCATTCATCACGGTACGCATAAACGTGTGATTAATTTCCCGCCCACATATAACCTCATTATGATTTCTTTGTAGATTTCCGCCCATACGGCGCATTAATTCATAATAATGTGGATTATGAATATGTGTCTCGATGCGCCCAGTTCTCCAACTAAACGCCGTATGGCACATAGTGCAAAACATTTGATCACAATTATGAACGACGGTGAAATCAGGTAATAGGAAGAGCGGACCATCTTCAAGCATCCAACCATAGTATTTACCCCGCCCCACGGAGGATATTTCCAATTTACTAGTATAATCTATAATATTTTCTGCTCTATGTTCAGATGTCAGTGTGTCTAAGGTTGGCAATTCGTCAATGAATTTATAGTCAATATTAATTAAACAGTGTTGTTTATATCCCTTCTTATTATCTTCGTCTCTAACATGCATTCGTGCCATATTATTTATAGTCACTGTATAACCTAAACTTCGTGCAAGAGTACAAATATTCTGTAATAACGCATTATTAGACTCAAATATCAACATAATACGATTTTTATTAGTCACACATCCAATTGTATCAATTAAACCAGCTAATAAACGCATTCGTATTTCGCGTTTATTAAAGAGATATTGGTGAGGTATATGCTTATTACCTGTCAATTTATAAAGTGCCATCATATTTATAAAAGGGTTTGTTCCATAACACGTTATACCATATTCATTTTCACCTCTCGTCTCTAATGATGCACCGTTCTCTATGGCCCAATTACGGATGTATTTGTATATAGCATGACTTGCAGTTTTTATAATGGGAAATTCTGACTCACCATCTCCTAACCAGACACCTAATAAATAAGGGTCTAGGAAGACGGGTTGATGTTTATGTCTAATATCGGAAGTTTTATAACCAATTAGATTATTCTTAGTACCGGCGTCTAACTTCATATAATCTTCTATTGTAATAGTTATGGGTTCGCCTAAGTCTAGACGCGCAATGAAGTTAGACGCTGCTACATATGCCTTATTCATATCATTATTATAATCATTAATTGCGAAGTTAGACTGTTTCATTTTCATACTTTCTCTATTAAACCAAATAATACGCCAAGATTTAATATCATTGAACCAATCAATAGTGCTGGTGGTCTTACATTTCAAAACTAATTTATGCTTACTATTCACTATATATGTATCGCCATTTGATTGCTTAATTTTATACATTACATCATCGCCTTGAACTGTATTCAGAACTTTCTTTGATGTTCCTTTATCGCCCATTATATAATCGCCGGTTTTTATATCACTTGCTATTTTAACATAACCAGATGCCATCAAAATAGGTGTATTACCCGAGAAGCAACCCTCGATTTTATGAATTCCTGTTCCGCATGTTGGACACGATTTGGTATCGTTATTTAATAATTCGGCGGTTGCTATACTGGCCGGATTACACGTATGCTCCGTTTCTTTATTCATTCCTATAATCTCATGACATTTATTACACGTCCATTTCTCACAAATACCACACTTCCATTGTGTACTGAGAAATCCGCGACAATCTGGGTCAGGACACGCGCGTACAAACGCACGACGTGTATTCGTTGAAGAGTTGTTGGTTAATTCCTGTCTCTGTCTAGAAAGTCGCCACGTTGTAATATTCAACTCGCGCACTTGTCTATTTATTTCCTCTATCTCTTTGGTAATATGTTCTGCTTCTATTTGTCGCTCTACAATCGGTTGTGTTGCAGGTAATAATGCTCTCTGTTCATCCAGTAATATCTTCTCGCGATGTTTTTTATATTCATTGGTCATAAAACTCTTGGGAAAGTTTTCAACCAGAAATTTACGACTCCAGTCTTTACGACACGGCACGTTCATGCACCGCGGATGATTTTCACTCAGTATCCATGTTTTACAACATGTGCGACAGGCTTTATATTCACAGAATGAACATGAGATAGGTGCTCGGGTAGTTTTATTATAAGTATCGCCACAAATTTCACAATCAGAAGACATTTCGTATAAATATACTATCACAAATATATTATATCAATTTTTTAACAAGATTACAAAAAAACTAATTTGGATTCTTTTTTAGAAAAGTCAAATTTGGACATTTTTTTTTTGTCCAAAAATGAAAAATCAAAAGAGAATCCAAATCGTGTTTTTGTGAAAAAGTGGTTCAAAGCATAATGCAGTAAATCGTATTTTTAATAAAAATATTTGTCAGCATACTTTTTTTTTGCATTTTTTTCGTCAAAAAAAGGGGATTTTTTTGTTACCATTATTTAGGGTAACAATGGTAACAAATGGTAACTCTAAAAATCCCCAAAAATCCCCAAAAATATTTTTATGCATAGAATGTAACTATAAATGCTTTAATAAGAAAGACTATAACAAACATATTTTGACACGGAAACATCAAATGGTAACCAATGATAACAAAAAATCCCCAAAAATCCCCAAAAATCCCCTTATGTATATATGCAGTTGTGGACGTTCGTATAAGTATAAATCTGGTCTTTCTCGTCACAAGAAGAATTGTACATATAATGAAGAAATTTCAGAAACACAAGAAATCATTGTAGAAAAAACGGATGACGATGATTATAAGAATTTGATTTACCAGGTTATGAATGAGAATAAAGAGTTACGAACTTTATTAGTCAAACAAAATCAGGAGCATAAAGAGGAGAATACTAAGTTACAAAATACAATACATTCTATGATACCAAAGATTGGTAATACAACAAACAATCAGCAATTCAATATAAACTTTTTCTTGAATGAAGAATGTAAAAACGCACTCAACTTTTCGGATTTTATTAAACAGATTAAGATTACACAAAAAGATTTGGAGAACCAAGGACAGAAAGGGTATATTGACGGTATTTCAAAGATATTTTTGGATCATTTATTGAATTTAGGATTAACCGAACGCCCAATTCACTGTACAGATGTGAAGCGAAATACTTTATATATAAAGGAAAATAATGAATGGGATAAGAAGGATTCAAAAGAACAAATTAAAAAGGGTATTCGTGAAATTACACGTAAGGGACAGAAATCATTATTAGATATGAAGACAAATAATAATGAAGAATATTCGGACATGGATTCTGAATTCTCTAATAGATGTTTAAATATTCAACGCAATTTAGTACCAGTAGAACCCCGCGATACAACCATGTCTAAGATAGTAACAAATATTTCACAAAATACATTATTAGATAAATAGAGCAATATTACATTGAATCTAATGTAATGTCGTGTGGTCCAAAATCTTTAAGTAAAACCGTGTCGGCAATTTTAGCCGATACAATATATGGGTCAATATTACTAGCAGGACGTCTATCTTCAATATATCCCTTACCGTCTTCTGCAGTATTACGTGGAATACGAATAGAACAACCACGATTAGCGACGCCATATGAGAAATCATTTACAGTAGATGTCTCGTGTAGTCCAGTCATTCGTCTCTCATTTCCTGAACCATATACATCCATATGTTCAGCGTGTGTTTTTGAAAGATTAAATACTGCAGTTTCGATACTATTTTCTACACCATCTCGCATAGACAATGTGCTGAAATTTGAATGACATCCAGAACCATTCCAGTCACCCTCGACTGGTTTTGGATCCAGACTAACTACAACATCATGATACTCACAGATGCGATATAAAAGATATCTTGCCATCCACATATGATCTCCACAGTCCAATCCCTCAGAAGGACCAATTTGATACTCCCATTGACCCTTCATGACCTCGGCATTTGTACCCGCAATTTTCACCCCAGCAATCATACACGCTTCATAGTGTTCATCTACAATGGTGCGCCCGACCGCATTACCACAACCAACTCCACAATAATACGGACCCTGTGGTGCGGGATATCCATCAACAGGCCAACCGAGAGGTGTTTTACCGTCCTTTTCAAACAGCACATACTCTTGTTCTAATCCATACCATGTCTTTTCCGCAGAAACGATGTCGGTTTCAAAAACACTTCTGGCGTATGCCCGATGA
>Ga0257110_1000018_pt1 | contig 95751 bp, 84 predicted proteins | sample LP_taG_7_FD_190184 | JGI IMG/M metagenome (GOLD analysis project Ga0257110, IMG submission 190184) | Marine microbial communities from Northeast Subartic Pacific Ocean, Canada - LP_J_2015_P26_10m | ecosystem: Environmental > Aquatic > Marine > Oceanic | place: Canada: Northeast Subartic Pacific...
CGGTGGGTGCACGCACATTAAAAGCCGAATGGTCCGCTGCTTGTGAGGCTAGTCCTGAACTGGCCACGCTAACGGGCGTCGATGAGCCTATTTTTTGCTTGGGTAATTGCGCATTGGGGCCCGCTGCGATGGTGGATGGCGAGCTCATTGGTCGCGCAGATGTCGCGCGCCTGTGCCAGGCGATTGATGCAGCGCAGGCGCAGGAGAGGCCGCTATGAGTATTTGGTTCGTGCCGCGCGATGCAGCGGCCCGGTCGATGGGTGCTGACGCGGCGGCGGCTGCGCTCATAGACCGTGGTGAAACAGTCGTCCGTAATGGCAGCCGTGGCATGTTGTGGATGGAGCCCCTTATTGAGCGCGCCGAGACGCGTGATGGTGGGAGAGTGGGCTGGGCCAATATGACAGCGGTGCAGATTGAGCAAGCACTGCCCTCAGAGGACAGTGAGCATTACGTCGGTCCGGTTGAAGAGATTGATTATCTCGCTCGGCAAAATCGATGGATCTATGAGCGCGTCGGCGTGACGGATCCATTGGATCCAGAGGACTATCTCCGTCATGGGGGCTTAGCCGGCCTGAAGAACGCGCTTGCTGTGAGTGGCGATGCCGTCGTAGACATTATCACGACCTCTGGTTTGCGCGGTCGCGGTGGCGCGGGATTCCCTGCCGGTATTAAGTGGCGCACGGTTGCCGAACAATCGGCACAGCCTCATGCCGGCGAGTCACGGGACGCGACACCTCACAAGTATATTTGCGTCAATGCGGACGAGGGCGATAGCGGTACCTTCGCGGATCGCATGCTGATGGAGGGCGATCCTTTTTGTTTGCTGGAGGGGATGATAATTGCGGCTCATGCGGTGGGTGCTGACCGAGGCTTGGTCTATTTGCGGTCAGAGTATCCAGATGCGATTGCGACCCTGCAGGCAGCGATCGATATTGCCCGGGAGCGTCACTGGTTGGGCGACGATATTCTCGGCTCGAAGGTCGCCTTTGATGTGGAGATTCGAGTCGGTGCCGGGTCTTACGTGTGTGGCGAAGAAACCGCCATGCTCGAGAGTCTTGAAGGACGTCGCGGTATGGTCCGTGCTAAGCCACCCTTGCCGGCAATCAAGGGCTTGTTTGGCACCCCTACGGTGATCAATAACGTCCTGACAATCGCCAGCGTGCCCTCGATTTTGGCACGCGGCGCAGAGGCCTATGCCGCATTGGGTCAAGAGCGCTCCCTGGGCACACAGGTATTTCAATTAGCGGGTAATATTGCGCAAGGTGGCATTGTCGAGACCGCCTTTGGAATTACTGCTCGAGCCTTAGTCGCTGATTTTGGCGGCGGGACTCGCTCGGGGAAACCGATCAGAGCCGTTCAGCTGGGTGGCCCCCTCGGTGCTTATCTGCCGGATGACAAGCTCGATGTGGCGATGACCTATGAGGCATTGGCTGCTGCGGGAGGAATGATTGGTCATGGGGGTATCGTTGTTTTTGACGAGACCGTTAACATGGCTGACCAGGCGCGTTTTGCGATGGATTTCTGCGTAGAGGAATCCTGCGGTAAGTGCACGCCCTGTCGAATAGGGGCAGTGCGTGGCGTTGAGACCTTGGATAAAATTCGTGCTGGTCAAGACGTCGAGGGTAATACAGCGCTGCTCCGTGATTTGTGCGACGTGATGACACAAGGCTCGCTCTGCGCAATGGGCGGCTTAACGCCCAACCCTGTGCTCAGCGCGATCAATCAATTTCCAGAAGACTTTCAATCACCCGTGATTGCAACGGGTTGAGGGCGACGCAATGAATATGGTTCAGCAGTTTGACCCCGCTCAACTCGATCTGTCGCAGGATTATGGGACGCCTGCAATGGATTCACAGGTTGAGGTGACCGTCCACATCGATGGTATGCCGGTGACTGTGCCCGAGGGGACCTCCGTGATGCGTGCGGCTGCCATCGCCGGCGCCAACATTCCTAAACTGTGTGCGACCGATAATGTCGAAGCGTTTGGCTCTTGCCGGTTGTGCTTGGTCGAGATTGAGGGCCGCAATGGCACACCCGCTTCCTGCACCACACCGTGTCAGGAGGGGATGTCGGTCAAGACACAAACGACTCGCCTCGACAAACTGCGAAAAGGGGTGATGGAACTCTACATCTCAGATCATCCCCTTGACTGTTTAACGTGCCCCGCTAATGGCGATTGTGAACTGCAAGACATGGCGGGCGCAGTAGGGTTGCGTGACGTGCGCTACGGTACCGAAGGAGCGAATCATCTAGCGGGCGCCAAAGATGAGTCCAATCCTTATTTTACGTTTGATACCAGTAAATGCATCGTCTGTAGTCGATGCGTCCGTGCGTGTTCAGAGGTACAGGGTACGTTTGCACTCACGATTGCGGGGCGTGGATTTGGCTCGCGCGTCTCACCGAGTGAGCAACAACCGTTTTTAGAAAGCGAGTGCGTGTCGTGTGGCGCCTGTGTTCAGGCGTGTCCGACGGCCACCTTGCAAGAAAAAAGTGTCATCGAGTTGGGCGTACCCAGTCGTAAGGTCAAAACCACCTGTGCTTACTGTGGCGTGGGCTGTTCTTTCGTCGCCGAGTTGCGGGGCGATGAGGTGGTGCGCATGGTGCCCGATAAGCAAGGCGGTGCCAATGCGGGTCACTCTTGTGTGAAAGGTCGTTTCGCTTGGGGATACGCGCAGCATCAGGACCGTATCACCACACCGATGGTCCGAGACAGCATCGATGCGGCGTGGCGAGAAGTCAGTTGGGAGGAGGCGATTGGTTTTGCGGCCGATCGTTTTAATGCCATCAAGGCCAGTCATGGTGTGGATGCGATAGGCGGTATCACCTCTTCACGATGCACCAACGAAGAAGTCTATGTTGTGCAGAAAATGGTCCGCGCCGCATTTGGCACGAACAATGTCGACACCTGCGCGCGCGTCTGTCACTCACCCACCGGTTATGGTCTTAAGCAGACCTTTGGCACCAGTGCTGGTACGCAAGACTTTGCATCGGTGCAGCACTCCGACGTGATGATGGTCATTGGTGCCAACCCCACTGATGCGCACCCTGTCTTTGGTTCGCGCATGAAGCGTCGGCTTCGAGAAGGTGCAGATCTTATTGTGATTGATCCCCGCTCTATTGATCTTGTGCGGTCGCCTCACGTGAGTGCGGAGCATCATCTGCAGTTATTGCCGGGTACTAACGTGGCGGTGCTGAATGCTGTTGCCCACGTGGTCGCTAGCGAAGGGCTGATTGATGACGCATTTGTGGCAGAGCGTTGTGACCGCGTATCGTTTAAAGCCTGGGAAGATTTTATCCGGCTGCCTGAGAACAGCCCAGAGACACTGGAGGCGGTGACTGGTGTTCCTGCAACCACCGTGCGAGCGGCAGCACGAGCGTTCGCCACGGCGGGTAATGGCGCTATTTATTACGGGTTGGGCGTCACAGAACACTCGCAAGGCTCAACGATGGTGATGGCTATGGCAAATCTGGCCATGGCAACCGGCAATATCGGTCGGCTGGGTGTGGGAGTGAATCCGCTCCGTGGCCAGAATAACGTGCAGGGGGCCTGCGATATGGGATCTTTCCCCCACGAGTTTGTGGGCTATCGACATGTCTCCGACGATACCGTCCGCGAGCAGTTTTCACAGATTTGGGGTGTCACGCTGCGCGAAGAGCCCGGTATGCGCATCCCCAATATGCTCGACTCGGCCGTGAGTGGGCGTTTCAAAGGCCTCTACATTCAAGGTGAGGATATTGCGCAATCGGACCCCAATACGCAGCATGTCGCCGCTGCCTTGACGGCAATGGATTGCGTCATTGTGCAGGACCTCTTTTTGAACGAGACGGCGCAGTTTGCGCATGTGTTTCTCCCGGGTACGTCGTTTCTGGAAAAAGACGGCACCTTTACCAACGCGGAACGACGTATTAATCGTGTGCGACCCGTGATGACGTCTCGCACAGGACGGTCGGAGTGGGAGGCCACCTGCGCCCTGAGTGAAGCGATGGGGTACCCCATGCCTTACGAAAGCGCCGCCGAAATTATGGATGAGATCGCCGAGCTAACCCCCACCTTTGCAGGCGTCTCCTTCGACCTGCTGGATAAATTAGGCAGCGTGCAATGGCCGTGTAATGATCAGGCGCCTACTGGGACGCCGATCATGCACAAAGACCGATTTGTTCGTGGCGAGGGGCAGTTTATGACGACCCCTTATGTGCCGACTGATGAGCGGTCGACCCGCAAGTTCCCCCTGTTGTTAACGACCGGTCGAATACTGAGCCAATACAACGTTGGTGCACAAACGCGCAGAACCGATAATGTCGTGTGGCATTCTGAGGATCTGCTCGATATTCATGAGGCTGATGCAGAGGCCCGCGGTGTGAAAGACGGTGACTGGGTCGAGATCGCCAGTCGCGCTGGCGAGACGCGAATGCGTGTGCGCATTAGCGACGATATTCCCGCTGGCGTGGTGTACACCACTTTTCACCATCCGGTGAGTGGGACCAATGTGATTACCACGGATAACTCAGATTGGGCGACCAATTGTCCAGAATACAAAGTGACGGCGGTGCAAATTCGGCCTGTGTCTGAACCAGCGTTAGCGTGAATCGGTGATGGAGTATCATCAAGAACACTTGGTCAGAATGGCGAATCAAATTGCGGGTGGTGTGCCCACCCGTGAGGACGTGGCGGGGCAAGTGAGCCACCATATGCGGCAATTTTGGACTCCTGAAATGCTCAAAGAGCTCTCGAACATCGTCACAAACAAGCCTGATTGCGTCGATGCAGAGGTGCATGCGGCGTTGGCAGCGCTTTGAGGTAAAAAGTGCACTGAGGGTGGCGCTTTTGGTCATCTGAGTGTCGGATTTGAGATAGCGCCATCGGCAAAGAAAGCGTGCAATGCCCAGCAGTACTGATGGAGGACGGAACGCCTTCAGTACGCCAAACAATCAGGCAACAATAACGGCCTGCGTGATCTGCAAAGACCACTTGAGTCGGACAGCATCAGTACACCGTGTAGGAGATCTTATGGCAGCTTTACCCGAAAAAGCGCGAGTGGTGATCATTGGTCAAGGGGGCATTGTCGGTGCCTCGGTGGCCCATCACTTGGTCGAGGCCGGTTGGGATGACATCGTCGGGCTAGAAAAGTCTGCGATACCGACGGACATCGGTTCAACCTCCCACGCTTCTGATTTCTGTTACATGACCTCGCACGACAAGTTAACGGTGTTTACCAGCACCTACAGTCGTGAGTTTTACAAGTCTCGGGGTAATTTTATCGAGATCGGCGGTATGGAAGTCGCGCGCAAAGGTGACGATGCCCAGGTGCAAGAGCTGTTGCGCAAAGTGGCATCTGGTAAAGCCTTCGGCACCAATGCGCATATGATCACCGCAGCCGAAGCCAAAGAACGCTTTCCATTATTGGAAGAAGATACGATCGAGTGTGCCATGTGGGACCCCGACGCGGGCCTCGTCACACCTCGATCGCAAAGTGTTGCAGGTGATCTTGTGGATGAGGCTGTCGCGGCCGGCAAGCTGACTGTCTTCCCCTACACCTCAGCCGAAGAGATCATTGTCGAGAACGGTCGAGCAGTCGGGGTTAAAACTGCAAAAGGCACCATCATGGCGGACTATGTCGTGCTGTGTGCTGGCATTTGGGGTTCACTGGTGTCAGAGACCGCAAAGGTAAAGTTGCCGTTAATGCCGGTAGAGCACCCGCTGCTATTTTTCGGCCCCTGGGATGCCCTTGAGGGTACTGGCAAAGATATTGTTTACCCGTTGTTTCGCGATCAAGGTAACTCCGCTTACGTGCGCGATACCGGCGACCCCACCACACCAGAGGGTGGGCTTTTAGAGTGGGGTTATTACGAGCCTTTTGAGCCTCGCATTGTAGAGGCCAGCGCCATTTCGGAGCCCGAAGACGCTCGAATGTCCCCCTCCATGAATGATTTGACGCTGGATCAAGTGATCGAGGCCTTCGAGCGTTCTGTTGAGCTCACGCCAGTGCTAGCGGATCTGCCTTGGGAAGAGCGCCGCTCGTTTAATGGTTTGCTCTCAGTCACGACGGACGGCGGATCGATTATCGGTGAGGCGCCTGACGTGCGAGGCCTGTGGTTGTGCGAGGCCGTGTGGGTAAAAGATGGCCCCGGCGCCGGTAAATTACTGGCCGATTGGATGACCAAAGGCCGTACTGAAATGGATCCACATGGTGTTGATCCGGCTCGCCATTACCCCGTGCAGCTGACCGATGACTTTATTCGTAACCGCAGTTATGAAGTGGCGCAAAAGATCTACACGCCAGCGGTCCACCCGCGAGAGCCTTATGCGTCGTCGCGGCAAATGCGCACCAGCCCGTTTTATGAGCGCGAAGTGGCGCTGGGTGGATACTTTATGGAGGTGGCCGGCTGGGAGCGGGCTTACGGCTACGCTGCCAATGAAGCCACGCTGCTCCCGACCTACCGCGATCGCGTGCCGACGCGCGCTGCAGAGTGGGATAACCGACACTTTTGGGAAGTCTCCAATGCGGAGCACTTGGCCCTGAGTGACGGTGTGGGCATGATCAACTTGTCCCACTTCGCCATTTTCGATGTGGTGGGTGCCGATGCTGAGGCCCTGCTAGAGTTCTGCTCGGTAGCCAAAGTCGGCACCGATACCCCGATTGGCAAGGGCGTTTACACTCACTTTCTTGATCAAACCGGCGGTATCCACTCCGACCTGACGATTATCCGTCTTACCGAGGACAGCTTTCGGGTCATTTGTGGCGGTGATACGGGGCATCGGGATTATGTGTGGATGAAGCGCATGTGCGACAAGCTCGCGCTGAATGATGTGGCGTTTGTTGACCAAACCGAGCAGATTGCCACGCTGGGTCTGTGGGGCCCTGAGGCCCGTGCCACGTTGCAAAAGCTCATGGACGACCCCGAGAGCGTCTCGCATGAAACGTTTCCGTATGCCACAGCAAAGGAAATCAACGTTCAGGGCGTGACGGTTTGGGCTTTCCGTATCTCTTATGTCGGTGAGCAGGGCTGGGAACTTTACTTCCCCTTTAGCGAGGGACTTGGCTTATGGGACGCGCTCTTTGCATTAGACGTCACGCCGGTCGGTATTGAAACTTACGCCAATAGCCGGCGCTTGGAGAAGAGTTTACGGCTACAAAACGATGACTTAGAGACCGATTACAACTTATACGAAGCGGGATTATCGCGTCCCAAAGTCAAAGCCGCAGACTTCCATGGCAAAGACGCTTACATGGCGCAGCGTGAGTTACCCAAGCAGGCGGCCTATCTGTGTACGTTTGTGTTGGAGGACACGACCGACGAAAACGGCGTGGTCCGTTATCCGGTGGGACACTGGCCATTGCTCGACCCAGAGACCCAAGCAGTGATCATTGATACCCATGGACGTCGTTCTTACACCACAAGTGTCGCTTTTGGACCGTCTTTAGGCCAGAATATCGCGATGGGGTACCTTCCCACTGATCGTGCTGTCGAAGGCGAGCGGGTGTTGATGGAATATTTTGGCTGCTTTTTTCCCGCTAAAATCGTCTCTGTCGGCTATCGAGCGTTGCTCGACCCTGCTAACGAACGCGTCAGGAGCTGAGGTACCGGTTATCGCTTAATCTGGAGAGACGGCATGGAGCAAACGCGTACCTTTAACGCTCCTCCCAAGCGCGTGGGCTTTCTGTTGATGGATCAATTCACGTTGATCTCACTCTCCAGTGCGATCGACCCGCTTCGGCTTGCCAATTTGCTTTCGGACACCACCCTCTATAGCTGGCATCTGATTGGTTCGGGAGAGCGCGATCAGGCGAGCAGTGATGGGATTCGCGTTAGCCTCGATTACACGTTATCAGATGAAGTGGATCTCGACTTAGTGATTGTCGTGGGCGGGATTGATATTGAACAGAGTGTGCAGCGGTCTGACTTGGCCTGGCTGCGCAAGCAGGCACAGAAGGGCGTGCAGCTGGGTGCGCTCTGTACTGGGTCGTATGTGCTGGCCAGCGCTGGACTACTGAACGGCTACCAATGCAGCGCCCACTGGGATTGCTTAACGCTACTGACCGAACAGTTTCCTGCTATCGATTTCAACTCCCACTTGTACACCATTGATCGCGATCGGCTGACCTGTACCGGGGGCACTGTTCCTCTGCACATGATGCTAGCGATGATCGCCAAGCGGCATCCTCAGTCACTGGTCGACGGCGTCGCCGATATGCTGGTCTGTGAACGGCATCGTTCAGACGCTGAGATGCAGGTCATTCCAATGTGGTCGAGAAAGGCAGACATGCAGCCCAAGCTCAAAGAGGTGTTGCAGTTGATGGAGGCGAATCTTGAGGAGCCTATTACCCTGCAAGAGCTGGCGGATTATGTCAGTCTGTCTCGGCGGCAATTAGAAAGGCTTTTTTTAAAGCATCTGCACAGTACTCCCTCACGTTATTACTTAAAATTACGGCTCGATCGGGCGCGACGTCTGCTCAAGCAAACGTCTCGTTCAATTGTCGAAATCACGTCGATGTGTGGATTTGTGTCCACCACACACTTCAGTCGTTGTTATCGGAAATACATGGGGGTATCCCCTAAGAGCGATCGCATTCAGGGAGAAACGCAGATTTTTAAGATCTTCGAATCAGAGCTCCCCTCCGAAGAAGCAGAGCTATTGAATTAGTGACCACCGTCACCGACGTTATCGCCTCGCAAGCGGTGGTGTCTTGCTCAGAGTAGAGCGTGCTTCAGGTCTGTTTCGGTAGGGTAACGCCTGCTTCTACTTGAACCCATGGCAAAGCGGATTGGCACCAAATTTGAAACTGCGGTGCTAACGCGTGCTTTTGCCGACATCCGCCAAGTCTCAGAGAGAGCGGGCCAGTGCCATCGGTATTGCTGGTGTGAAGCATGGTTGCGCAGCGTCCGCAGAAGCTCATGGCTCGTGCTTGACCGCTCTCTGCTGTTTTAATGTAATCACTGAGCGTGCCGCTGGTTAGGACGAACTGGTTGCGGTCGACGCGCGCCGAGAATTGGAATGCAGAGGCGCCCACTGTTTGGCAATCGCTGCAATGGCAGACGACGATAAGCTGGGTGTCCACTGTCGCTTCCCAGGTTACGTCGCCGCATAAGCAGGCGCCATCGACTTGCATCATCGAGGTCACGCAGCGCCTTACAGCATTTCGTTTGCGAAGAGCTCCAGTACCTCGGGGTCCTGCACGCCGAGCAGCATACTGCCCACTTCGCCTCGCTTGCCAGCCTCTTTCCACACCTGCAGGCGTTCAATAATGCGCCCGCGGGGTCCGATCAGTGAGACATCGTCCAGTAGCGCGTTGGGCACTTTTGCCTCGGCTTCTTGTTTTTTTCCACTGAGGTACAGAGCCTGAATTTCGTCAGCGGCGTCGCCGTAGCCAAGGCGGGTGGTGTACTCGTGATAAAAGTTTTTGTCCTTGGCCCCCATCCCGCCAATGTAGAGCGCTAACCAAGGCCGTAAGGAGTCATAGGCGGCGTCCAGATCATCGTTCATAGCAACCGTGACAAAGGGTGCAATATCAAAGTCCTTGAGACTTTTGCCATTGCCCGCCTTTTCGAACCCTTCTTCGATCGAGTCACCGATAACAGCGTATTTTGTGGGGTCCATCCAGACGGGGAACACGCCGTCACCCACTTCACCCGCGCAGCGTAATCCAGCGGGCGTGATCGAAGCGGTGTAAATCGGAATGTTGTCGCTCGCCGCTAAAATCGACTTGAGCGGTTTGCCAAGACCCGTCGTGCCTTCTCCGGTGTTGGGCAGTTGGTACATTTTACCGTCGAGCTCCACAGGTCCTTCACGCTTGAAGATTTTGCGCATGATTTGAATATATTCTTTGGTTCGGGTAACGGGCTTGCCATAGGGCACGCCATGCCATCCTTCGACAACTTGCGGTCCTGATGCACCCAAACCGACAATGAATCTGCCGCCAGAGAGCTGATCGAGCGACATGGCTGTCATGGCACACATGGCTGGCGTTCTTGCGGGCATTTGCATGATGGCCGTTCCTACCCGGATTTTGCTGGTATGGGCGAGCACCCAGGAGGCAGAGGTCACCGCATCATTGCCATAGGCCTCTGCGGTCCACACTGAGTCATAGCCCATGGATTCGGCTGTTTTAATCAGGTCCAGTGGAATATGAATCTGCTTACCAGAATAACCGAGAAGAAATCCGAGTTTCATAGTGACGTGCTCCGTGGAGTAATATAAGAGTAATACGCAGAATCGAGCGGCCTAGTTTACGGGGGAATGCGTTCTGACCCAAATGCAACGGTCAACCCTCGCGGCTGTCCTGGGTGAGGTGTGCTTGCGCCAGATAGTGATCGAGGGTCAGGTGAAAGCGTCGAATGCGCGCCTCCTGATAATTCCCCAGTGTAATACCCTTGCGACTGCTCTTGAGGCCTTGTTGTTGTAACTGCAGGTTGCTGGTGTCCTGATCATAGACCGCGCCCAGCCAAGCGAGTTCATCGATTTCGGTGTAAGACTGTTCAACTCCAAGATACACCGGCTCGGGGGGGTCGGGATGTGTCGCGCCCTTTGCTAGTGGTTCCAGCATGAGTATCTCGAATAGGCAGCGATCCACATCGTCATCGAGGGGCCTAAAGCGATAGGCCATGGAGATCAGTATTCCGGGAAAGAAAAAGGCGTTGGGGAAGACGTGGTACTCGATAGAGTCGAGCATCTCGCTATCGGAGGCGGCGGAGAAATCCACGTTGAGCTGTGCGCCGAGCGCTTCGCGCAGCTGCTGAGCGCCAACGGCGCGCGCCGTTTCACCCTGGGCCAGTGTCCTCTGCTCCACGGGAAGCCCCGCCAGAAGTTCTTGCTCAGTAAGCGGTGGCGCACGCCACTTATCCCCGGGATAATCCGACAGTGCCTCGGGGGAGTAGTGGCCAAGACTATGAATGAAGCGGCTTACATGAGGCCCAAAAATATCGTACTGGGCATTGGCCCCCGTGGGAGCGTCGTGGGTCGTAAAGTTGTGATACGCCTCCATAAAAGCCTCTTGTGCGGCCTTCCAGTTGGCAGGCAATGCCTTTTGTATATGGAGCCGAATGCGACGATGACTCAGCGGAAAATGCGAAAAATGCTCGGGCATCACGTCCAGCTGTTCGCGCAGCGGTTTAGCATCGATATCAAAATTGACGAAGATAAAACCTTGCCAGGTGTCGCACCTGACGGACTGAAGCGAATGGGTTGCGTCGCAAACATGTGGAAAATCCCAGTGTCCAGGCACATCTTTGAGGGTGCCATCAAGGTGGTAAGACCATCCGTGGAAAGGACAGTGAAAGCTCTGCCCGGAGCCAGGCCCCTCTTCGCTTAGAAGCCGGGTCCCGCGGTGGGTACAGCTGTTGATAAAAGCTTTGATCTCGCCGACCGCTACTCGCGTGATAATCACGGAGTAAGGCCCAATGTCATAGACATAGTGATCTCCGACCGTGGGGATGTGTTCCTCACGGCAGGCCCACTGCCAGCAGCGCGACCACATACCGGACATTTCTTGCTGGAAAAAATCATCGCAGGTGTAGCGGTGTGTGGGCAGGTCTGCATCGCCGAGGAATTCGTAGGCTTGGGTCCTGAGTGGTGCGGGCGCGGTGTGGGCATCGGACGCCAATACGTCGGCGATCGACGTACCGAGGGCCCGGGCACTGCCGGGTGATTGCGCGTTATCTGCCATAGTGTCGAGGGTACCTGCTGGGAGTCGTCATCATTGATAGGTCATCAGTATGCGCAGAGCGATAGAGAACGACAAGCCAAACACGGTGGGGCTGCCACAGTGGTTGATCTGCGCATGAATGTGGATGACGATGCACCATGGCAACCGATTAAACCCATAAAGAGGCTTCATCAATGGATCTCGCACTGCAGACCTTGCTAGATAAACAGGCGCTCTATGAATTGTCGTGTCGGTACATGCGTGGGCTTGATCGTACGGATGCAGAGCTGCTGCGCTCGGTATTTTGGGAGGACGCCTTTTGTGAATACGGATTCATCAACAGCGATGCCGACACTTTCATCGAGTTTGCGGTCACCGCGCTGACCGATCACATCTCGAATCAGCACATGATTGGTAATACGCTGATCGAGGTGGAGGGCGATGAGGCCTTCGGCGAAGTGTATTTTCAGGCGTATCACAAAGTGAAAGCAGAGAATGGCTTTGAGGATTTGATCGTTGCTGGACGTTACCTCGATCGCTACGAGCGTCGAGGAGCGGTTTGGAAAATGGCCTATCGATCAGAGCGTGTTGATTGGAGTCGGACCACGCCGACTCACGATCCGTACTACGAGATGATGCCCAATTCGCTATTTGGTAGCCGCCTCGATGACGCGGTTTATGACCGCCATGCGCGGCGTAAGACGGCCAAAGTAGGCAGTGCGTCGCCCTAACGATTCGGGCGAGTGCGCCGTCGTCGTTTGAGCGTGTCGTCAGAAGTGACCGCCTTTGCCTTGGGTGGTTCTACCTGAGAGAACAGATGCGGAAACGGATCACTCTGATGTGGTAGGGCCATCGCCCCGACAAAATGCCTTTGAAAATCGGGAGCCACCGCTGTCTCGATTCGCTCAGCCGTGCGAATGGTATCGGCAATCTCTATTCGGGCGTTGCGATCCAACAGCGCCATGCGGGCGCCCGCACCGGCAGCGTTGCCGGCTGAAGTCACGTGTTCTAGATCGCAATCAGGTATCAGTCCCAGTACCATCGCGTGGCTGACACTGATATGACTGCCAAAGGCACCTGCCAGGCGAATTCGATCGACCGAGGAGGTTCCCATTTCATCCATGAGCAGCTTGATACCCGCGTAGAGAGCCGCTTTAGCCAGCTGGATTTGCCGCACATCGTTTTGGGTGATCACCACATCAGACTCATCGGCCGTCTCGGCGTGGTGTAATACGTAGGACCAGGTGCGACCCTCTTGGCGAATACGGGCGCTCCGATCGGCCAATCCTCCGTCGACGACACCCTCGGGCGTGATGACGCCAGCAAGATACATCTCAGCCACCACTTCAATGATGCCGGACCCACAGATACCGGTGACACCATGGCCTGACATCGCCTCTAAAAAGCCCGCTTCATTGGACCACAAATCGCTGCCGATAGACTTGAAACGTGGCTCCAGTGTATCCCGATCGATGCGAACGCGCTCAATGGCGCCCATGGTGGCGCGCTGGCCACTGCTAATTTGTGCGCCTTCGAAAGCGGGTCCCGTGGGGCTCGAACAGACGAGTAAGCGCTCCTGATTGGCGAGCACGATTTCAGCATTGGTACCGACGTCGACAACGAGTGTCATGCCTTCCCCGCGGTGGGGTGCCTCGGCCAAAATGACCCCGGCAGCATCCGCTCCCACATGGCCCGCAATACACGGCAGGCAATACAGTCGTGCCTCAGGATGCGCAATCAGTCCCACTTCGATGGCGCGCGCATCAACAGGGTCACTGGTGGTGAGCGCAAAGGGCGCGGTACCAAGGTTCACCGGATTAATACCGAGCAAAATGTGATGCATGATGGGGTTCGCGACCAAGGCAATTTCTAAAATATCGTTGATGTCCCCTGAAGCTTGCTCACTCAACTCCACCAATAGCCCGTTGATTGCCTCGCGGATGGCGAGGGTGAGCAGCTCAGCCCCCTCAGGGTGCATCATCACATAAGAGACTCGGCTCATCAGATCTTCGCCGTAGCGGATTTGCGGGTTCATCACGCCGGCAGAGGCGAGCACCTCTCCCGTTTTTAAATCACAAAGATGCGCCGCGACAGTGGTGGAACCCACGTCAATGGCGATACCTCGCGGTTGCTCAAAGAGCCCTGGCCAGACAGCGGTTATTTCGCATTCTTGATACACGGCTACTGTAATGCCGCGATCTTCGCGTGTCAGTGCCGCTTGAATTTGATGCAATTGTGAATGTGCCAACGTTAAACCGGTAACACCCCAATCATTTTCGAGCGCTTCGATTAATAATTGCAGCTCACCGCGGGGGTCTTCTAGCGTCGGCTCGCCAATCTGCACATAGTAAAGCCGAGTGGCGGGATCGAGACGGATATCGCGAGATTCCATTTCTTTGCGCACGATCTGTCGGTGCACCTGACTCTCAGCGGGCACATCGATGACGGCATCGTCAAGCAGTGTGGTGTGGCAACTGAGTCGACGCCCTTCTTTTAGAGGGCCTTTTCGTTCGACAAATTTGACCTCGGTCGCACAGAAAGGGGAGAGGTGATCGACGTCGGATTCGATCTGGTGTTTGGCAAAAGACCCCGTCACGCAACTGATTTGGCAGCGCCCGCAGAGTCCTCGGCCACCGCAGACGGAGTCGATATCGACGCCTAAATTGCGTGCTGCATCTAAGAGGGGTGTGCCACGCGGAAAAAGCCCCCGTCTCCCTGAGGGCATGAAGAGCACTTTGACATCGGCTTCAGCCAAGATTCATGCGCTCCTGCGACGTCCTGATCGTCCCGATCTGCCGCCACGCCCTTCACCCTCAGCGACGGGTTCACGATAGGCGCGGATCCAATGAGCACAGTTCGGATCGTGTCCCATCATGACATCGCCACCGCGCACGGCTTGCATCACTTCTGGGTGCATGGGACTGGTAATCGCCGACGTCATGCCAGCACCCATCGCCATAGTGAGAAACGCCGAGTTAATGCCATTACGGTTAGGCAGGCCAAAGCTCACATTAGAAGCGCCACAGGTGGTATTCACCTTGAGCTCTTCTCTCAGGCGTCGCACCAGCGCCATCACTTGCAGGCCGGCAGTGTTGATGGCGCCAATTGGCATCACGAGGGGATCCACAACGATATCGTTATAGGGTATACCGTAGTCAGCCGCGCGTTCGACAATTTTTTTAGCGACCGCAAAGCGCACGTCGGGATCCTCTGAAATACCGGTCTCGTCATTAGAGATCGCCACGACAGCGGCCTTGTGCTTAGCGACCAACGGCAATACCCGCTCCAGCACCTCATCTTCACCCGTCACTGAATTGACCAGTGCTTTGCCTTGGTAAACGGCAAGACCCGCTTCTAGTGCCTCAATAATAGAGGAGTCAATGCTCAGTGGTACATCGGTAATCGACTGAACAAGCTGAATGGCCTCTGCCAAAATGCGCGGTTCATCCGCCAGCGGAATCCCTGCGTTGACATCAAGCATGTGGGCGCCCGCCGCAACCTGCGCCAGCGCGTCAGACTCGACTCGGCTGTAGTCCCCATTTTTCATTTCTTCGGCCAAAATTTTACGGCCGGTTGGGTTGATCCGCTCCCCAATAATGACAAAGCGTTGATCGAAGCCCATATGAACTTCTCGAGTGGCTGAACTGATTGTCGTTATTGTCATGAGGATGGCCTAATGCAGAAAATAGTAATGAAAGAAGAAAATAGGAATGAAGGTGGTGGTGCGGTTTTTATTGATTTTTAAAATACGTTGAGCCATTGCGCCAGCACAGGGATCCGCGTCTGGCCGACTTCATGAGTTAGGCTCAGCATAGCCATTTTGCTTGGCCAGTCGCGTGACGTCTTCATCAGAATACTGGGCTTCAATTTCTTGACCGAGTTGGGCTGCGATATCTGCCAGTGCGCCTTCGGCTTCGATCGCGGTACTAACCCGTCGCCATTCATCGAGGTAGGCGTCACTGCCGCCCTTGCCGGCTCGCATGGCAGCGCGGTCAATCGCTTCTTGGAAGCGCGCACTCAGCATGTATTTACCACGATCTCGACCGCGCTTGATCAGGACTTGCGAGGGGATATCGCGCCACAAAATATCAATGCGTTGCATGGTGAGCCTCACGGTCATTATTCAGGTGAAGTACTTGCGGCGTTAACGCTGATTGTAGTGACGCCAGTCCGGTCTCGACTACCTCAAAAGCGAGCCCTAACCGGTCTGCCGCTTTTTGCGCTTTGGCGAGTAGTGTTGGATCGTCTGTTTGCGCCAGGTAGACGATTCGCTGGTAGTGGCCAAAGAGCATGTCTTGTAAAACGGGATGCGTATCCAGTTTTAAATCCTCGATGACTAACCGGTCAAAGTGTCGCGCTAAAAAATCGGTCAGATAAAAGGTGCCGGGTTCGGCCTCAGCTAGGGCATGAAACACGGGCGCAGTCGCGAAGACTTCATAACAGTGAGCTCCTGGGAGGCGGCTGACACCCCATCGCGCCAAAACTTTATCCAGTGCTCCGCCAGTGCCGCAGTCGGCGTAAGCCACGAAAACCCGTTCGTGTTGATGAGCATGTTTTTTGAGTAATGCTTCGACCCTTGCAGGAATCGCTTTAGGGCGGTTGTGCAGGGCGGCGTCAATACATTGCACCTGCAGCCGATCCCATCCATTGGCACGTTTAAGCGCGTCAATTTCTCGGGCGAGTGCACCGCAGGCGATGATTAGAGTGCTTCCCGTCATCGCCGAGACAGTCAGGCGCTCTGCGCCAGACGGCGCTCACTGACCATGCGGATGGCAGTGGTCGCCGCTTCTGCCGCATCACGACAATAGGCATCGGCGCCAACAGCCTGCCCAAATTCTTCGTTGAGAGGGGCACCCCCCACCAGCACGATGTAATTCTCGCGCAGCCCTTTTGCGACTAGCGTATCGATAACCACTTTCATGTAAGGCATGGTGGTGGTTAGGAGGGCGGACATACCCAAAATGTCGGGTTTGTGCTGTTCGATCGCCGCTAAATAATCCTCAACCGAGTTGTTGATGCCGATGTCAAATACGTCAAACCCCGCGCCCTCTAGCATCATCGAGACGAGATTTTTCCCGATATCATGAATGTCGCCTTTAACAGTACCAATGACCATCGTGCCCACTGGCTTTGCACCAGTTTCTGCGAGCAATGGGCGCAATATCGACATGCCACCTTTCATGGCGTTAGCCGCGAGCAGTACCTCTGGGACAAACAAAATACCGTCACGAAAGTCGATGCCAACAATGGTCATACCGTCGACCAATGCTTTGCCTAGCACGTCCTCTGGAGACCACTCGCGTGCTAACAGAATTCGCGTGCCTTCCTCAATTTCTTCTGTTAGGCCGTCGTACAGGTCATCGTGCATTTGCTGCACGAGATCTTCGTTCGAGAGTTCCGAAAGTACAATATCGTCTTCGTTGTCTGACATGGCAGGGTCTCTCCTCTTTTAATAATCTCGATCGGCGAAAGATGCTTTTTGGGTTGTCATAAAGGCTTGCAGTGCTTCATCGATAGCGGGATCCAACGCAGGGGGCTCGTACTCCGCCAGCATTTTTTTCCACAAAACATTCGCCCGCTGGGCTGAATCTAGGCTCCCTTCTGCAGACCACTGCTCATAGCTGTTGTTGTCGGCGACGGTTGAGCGGTAAAAGGCTGTTTCAAAATTACTGAGCGTGTGTGCTGATCCGAGAAAATGCTTTCCCGGGCCGACTTCTTCAAAGGCGTCCATGGCCTGTGCATTTTCAGACATATCGACGCCCTGTAAAAGCACCGAAATCATGTTGGCTTGATCGCAGTCCATGATGAACTTTTCGTAGCCCATCGCCAGGCCGCCTTCTAGCCAGCCAGCGGTATGAAGCATGAAATTTACCCCTGCCAGTGCCGCGGTCTGTAGGGTATTCGCCGCTTCATAAGCCGCTTGGGCATCGGGCAGCTTTGAGCCGCAGAGTCCGCCGCCGCTGCGGAAGGGAACGCCAAGCCGACGCGCTAGAGCGGCAGCGGCATAAATCACCATGCTGGGCTCTGGCGTACCGAAGGTGGGGGCACCGGTTGCCATGGATACCGCCGCTGCAAACGTGCCGAAAATCACGGGGCAGCCTGGACGAATTAGCTGTGTCAGGGCGATGCCGGCTAGGGCTTCAGCTAAAATTTGCGTCAGCGTACCCGTGACCGTGACAGGGGACATCGCGCCTGCGAGAATAAAGGGCGATATCACCGTGGACTGATTATTGCGGGCATAAACTTTGAGTGAGCCCAGCATCGTGCCGTCAAAGACCATAGGTGAGTTCACGTTGATCAAGCTAGTGAGTACACAGTTTTGATCCACAAACTCGTCGCCAAAGACGATTTTTGCCATATCAACCGAGTCTTGAGCGCGGCGCCAATGAGTGACCGAGCCCATCAGTGGCTTATCGCTATATTTAAAGTGGCTGTAGAGCATGTCGTAGTGGCGCTTGTTGACCGGCAGATCAACTGGCTCGCAGACGGTACCACCTGAGTGATGGATGCCCGGCGCCATGTAAGCAAGTTTGACGAAGTTTTTGAAATCTTCGATGGTGGCGTAGCGTCGACCTTTATCGAGGTCATGGACAAAGGGCGGGCCATACGCGGGCACTAGCACGGTGCGCTTGCCGCCGATGGTCACGCTGCGGGCGGGGTTCCGTGCATGTTGCACATACTCGCTCGGCGCGCTTGCTTGAATAATTTGTCGGCACATTCCCGCTGGAAAGCGGACGCGCGTGCCGTCGACGTTGGCGCCCGCTTCGCGAAATAAATCAAGCACTTCGGGGTCATCGAGAAAGTCGATGCCAATTTCGCTCAGCAGTCGGTCAGCATTGCGCTCAATCAGCTCAAGGTTTTCTTCGTTAAGAATCTCAAAGTAGGGGATCTTCCGTTCGATAAAAGGTGTCGCGGCGGGCGCAACATCGGCACGAGCCTCTCGTCGCCCAGCTCGACCCCCGCCTTTTCGTCTGCTCGCTCGTTCGCTCATTACACCGTTTCCATCATGAGGCCTTATGCGCCTCGTGCGCTACAACGTTCGGTCTTATAGTGACACCGGCTAACGGTCGCTCCGTGGCCATGCCCAGGGCCGATCCATGTTGCTCATATTAACCGAATCACCTACTGCCAACAGTGTTATGGGGCCTTTAAGCGTGGCCCTGCAAACCCAAGTGCAATGGGCGCTACTGTGGCGTTGTTACTGACAAGAGGCTATGCCCAAACCGACACCTTAAGAACCAAAAGCGACACCTTGAGCACGAAATTTTGGAGGTGCAAAAAATCTGGATTTTTGTTGGTTTTTTTCAAAAAACGAGCAACGGCGTTGAGCCTCACCGAACGCTCTTTTTGCAAACAAAGTCATCTGCTCATTTTGTCCCGCAGAAGCGTTTGCGTTTGCAAAGACGGCTGGTGGTCACTCACCTCATATTGGACCACTATAAGCGCATTGACGCGGTCTAAAATCACACTGTAGCCTCCACCGCATAAGAACAGGGGAAAAAGGGTATGTCCATGAATTCACAGGCCCGGATTGTGATTGTTGGTGGCGGCATTATGGGGGTGGCATTGGCTTACCACCTCGCCGAAGAAGGCGAAACCAATGTCATGTTGATCGAGAAGGGGGAATTGACCTCAGGATCGACTTGGCATGCTGCCGGTCAGTGCCCGAGTTTGGTGAGCAACTACAATCTCGCCAAGATCCACGACTACGGGAATAGGCTGTACCCGACCCTGGAAGAAAAGACCGGTCAATATGTGAGTTGGCATGCGTCTGGAGGCATTCGTGTTGCGCGTCAACAAGCCGATATCGACTGGTTTCATTACATGAAGGGTATCGCTGACAACGTTGGTTTTCACATGGAGATCATCGACGCGGCAAAGATTAAAGCGCTCAATCCCTTTTACGACATCGATGGCGTCATAGCAGGTGCGTGGACATTGGACGATGGCCACGCTGATCCTTCGGGGCTGACCAACGCGATGGCCCGCGGCGCCACCGACATGGGCGTCAAAATTGTACGCCATAACCGTGTGACGGATATTAATCGTTTGCCTTCTGGGGAGTGGGAAGTCGACACAGAGCTGGGCAAGGTCACGGCAGAGATCGTCGTTAATGCGGCGGGCAGTTTTGCTCGTCAAGTGGCGCAGATGGTCGGAGCCGATGTGCCGATTGCCAATATGGAACACCACTATATCGTCACCGGCGCGATTCAAGAGTTTATAGATCGCGATGAAGAATTCCCGGTCATGCGTGACCCCTATGCCTCGGCTTATATTCGGCAAGAACAGAAATCAGGCCTGATTGGTATTTATGAGTCCACCGGCCTGACCGAGGCCTGGGGGCCGGACGGGCTGCCGCCGTGGTCGTCGGACAGTGAGTTATTTCCTGACGATCTGGACCGATTGATGCCATGGCTTGAGCGGGCAATGAACTGTATGCCCCCGATGTTAGACGCGGGTATCAAACGCATCGTCAATGGTGCTATTCCTCATTCGGCGGATGGCCCGCCACTGCTGGGTCCGGTTGCGGGCCTTGATAACTTTTGGCTCTGCTGCGGCTCTTCCTTTGGTATTGCACAGGGGGCCGGGTGCGGGAAGTATCTCGCTCAGTGGATGATCCATGGCGACGCTGAAATCAATATGACAGGTTTTGATCCTAGACGGTTTGGTGACTTTGCTGATCGGCATTACATGCGTGAAAAGGGCTTCCAAGATTATGGTCTGACCTATGCAACGCCATTACCGGGAGAAGAATTCTCGGCGGCGCGCGACTGCCGATTGAGTCCACTGCATGCCACGTTGGCAGAAAAAGGCGCGGTCTTCACGCAGACATTTGGTTGGGAGAGACCGCAATGGTTTTCCCTCGATGGCCGCGAGGAAGAATGCAGTTACCGCCGCAATAATGTATTTGATGTGGTGCGGGCCGAGTGCGAAGCGGTCAGAGATCGGGTGGGTGTGATCGATATGACCGGGTTCGCAAAATACGATGTGCGCGGCGCCGGAGCAGAGGCGTTTTTGAACCGGCTGTTAGCGAATCGCATGCCCAAACGAGACGGCGGCATGGCGTTGGCACACTTTTTATCGCGGCAGGGCCGCATATTAGGTGAGGCCACCGTCACACGAATCGCCAATGATCATTTTTACTTGTTATCGGCCGCCAGCGCTGAGCTTCGTGATCTCGATCATTTATTGCAGCAGCGGGAGGAGGGCGAAGCGGTTGAGGTTACCAATGCCACCGAGCAGAGAGGCGTGATGGTCGTGGCTGGCCCACGCTCTCGCGAGTTACTCGCGACGCTGACCGATGCGCCGCTCGATAACGCATCTTTTCCTTGGCGCAGCGCGCAGGAAATTGAACTTGCGGGTGTCAAGACGCTGGCATTACGGATTAACTATGTGGGGGAGTTGGGCTGGGAGCTGCACCCGAGAATGGCGGATCTTGAGACGCTCTATGCTGCTGTGTGGGCGGCGGGTGAAGCACACCGCATTGCCAACTTTGGTTTGTACGCACTCAACAGCTTGCGCATGGAAAAAGCGTATCGCGGCTGGGGCGCCGAGCTCACTAACGAGGTCACGATGCTCGAGGCCGATATGGCGCGCTTCTTTCACGGCAAAAAAGATGACTTTGTTGGCAAGTCAGCCACCGAAACCGGGGACACGGGGCCATTGCGGCTGGTGTATTTTTCGGTGGACGCTGTCAATGCCGATGTAAGGGGTGGCGAACCGATATTTGTCGGCGATGACTGTGTCGGTGTGACCACCTCGGGTGGCTACGGTTATGCGGTAGAGCAGAGCCTTGGCTTTGGATATGTCCCGCCGGTGCAAGCGTTGCCGGGGTCGGTATTAGAAGTGGGGCTGTTAGACGCTCGATGCCAAGCTACGGTGCTCACTGATGCGGCTTATGACCCGGCTAATCAGCGGTTAATGAGCTGATGACGACTTTACCCGATCGTTGTGAGGTCGTTGTGATTGGCGGCGGCGTGATTGGCGTGTCGGTCGCGTATCACCTTGCTGAGGCCGGTATTCAAGATGTGGTTTTGGTGGAGCGCAAAGAACTGACCAGCGGCACCACCTGGCATGCGGCTGGTTTAGTCGGACAGCTGCGCGGCTCGATCAATATGACCAAGCTAGCACGGTACACGAGTGAATTATATAGAGGGCTAGAGGCAGAGACGGGGCAGGCGACGGGCTACCGACAGTGTGGCTCGATGTCGATTGCGGCGACCGCCGAACGCTTTGAGGAGCTCAAGCGCAGTGCCTCCATGGCCAAGGTATTTGATCTGGAGGTGAACGTGCTCTCGGTAGCAGAGATCGCCGAACGCTACCCGTTGATTCAGACGGATGACTTATTTGGTGGCATTCACATCCCCTCTGACGGTTACGCCAACGCGGTCGACATTACGCAAGCCTTGGCGAAAGGTGCTAAGGGTCGGGGGGTTCGCATTGCCACCCACACCAAGGTCGAAGAGATTCTCCACGAGGCTGGCCAGATCACCGGTGTGCGCACTGATCGGGGCGAGATACAGGCAAAATACGTGGTGATTTGCGGGGGCATGTGGTCGCGAGATTTGGCGTCTACGGTTGGCGTGAACCTGCCGCTACACGCCTGCGAACATTATTACGTGCTGTTTGAATCGGTCGAAGGATTACACCCTGATTTACCCGTGCTCCGTGATTACGATGCCTGCACCTACTACAAATATGACGCCGGCAAACTGCTGTTAGGCGCCTTTGAGCCCAGTGCGAAGCCTTGGGGAATGAGCGGTATTTCAGAAGACTTTTGCTTCGATGAGATCGCCGGTGATTTTGATCATTTTGAGCCGGTGCTGCACGACGCCATGAAACGATTCCCTGCGCTTGAACGCGCGGGCATCCAGAAATTTTTCTGCGGTCCTGAGAGTTTCACGCCCGATGTGCGTTACCACCTTGGCGAGGCGCCGGAGCTAAAAAATTGTTTCGTAGCGGCAGGGCTCAATTCAATTGGTTTGCAGTCTGCAGGCGGAGTGGGGAAGGTGACCGCTGAATGGATCCGCGATGGGCGACCCCCGGTAGATTTATGGGAGGTGGATGTTCGGCGCAACATGCCGTTCCAGCGGAACCGGCGCTACTTGCAATCTAGAGTGGGCGAAAGTCTCGGTCTTTTATACGCGACACACTATCCGTATCGTCAATACGAGACGGCTCGGGGCGTTCGTAAAGCCGCGATTCATGATCGATTGCGCGCCGCGGGTGCCTGCCATGGCGAAGCTTACGGCTGGGAGCGACCCAACTGGTATGCGCCGAAGGGCGTCGAGCCGGTCTATGACTATAGCTATGGCAAACAGAACTGGTTTGATCACTCCGCCGCAGAGCATCGCGCGGTGCGCGAGGACGTCGCGTTATTTGACCAATCGTCTTTCGCTAAGTTTCGCTTTGAGGGTCGCGATACCGTGGCGGTGTTAAATCGGATCTGCGCGAATAATATTGACGTGGCGTCGGGCAGGGTCGTGTACACCCAGTGGTTGAACGAGCGCGGTGGGATTGAAGCCGATTTGACCGTGACGCGACTGGCTGAGCACGCGTTTATGATTGTGAGTGCAGCCGAGACAGAGGTGCGGGATTTCTATTGGCTTAAGCGTCATATCCCCGACGACGCCCACTGTGTTTTGACTAATGTCACCTCGGGTATGGGCGTCATATCGATCATGGGCCCCAAGGCGCGAGATCTCTTGCAGTCGTTGACACCTGACGATATGAGCCACAAGGGCTTTCCCTTTGCCACCAGTCGCGAGATTGAATTGGGCTATGGCTATGTGCGCGCTTCGCGAATTACTTTTGTTGGTGAGTTGGGATGGGAACTCTACATTCCGACGGAGTTCATGCAGGATACCTATGACCGTATCGTGGAGGCGGGAGCTGAATGGGGCCTGGCCCATGCCGGTTACCACGCGCTGAACTCTCTCCGCACCGAAAAAGCCTATCGTCATTGGAGCCACGATATTACTGATGAGGATTCGCCCTTGGAGGCGGGCCTCGATTTTGTCGTGAAGTGGGATAAGCCAGGCGGCTTTGTGGGTCGAGAGGCGCTACTTGAGCAACGCGAACAAGGACTATCACGCCACTTAGTCCAGCTCCGATTGAAGGACCCTGAGCCACTGATTTACCACAATGAACCCATATGGCGTGACGGAACATTGGTGGGTCATATCACCTCGGGCGCCTACGGGCACACTTTGGGCGGTGCGGTTGGTTTGGGTTATGTCAGTGCCATCCCGGGTGACGCACCAGAAGCCGTCCTTGAGGGGACCTATGACGTGGAAGTGGCCTGCGAAAAAATCACCGCTGAGGTGTCGCTGCGGCCACTCTACGATCCGGAGAACGCAAGAATACGCAGTTAACAGAGCTTGAGCCGCGGTGCCTCGCAGTGTTCAGCAGCCGAAACGTCGCCAGTGCTCATATCCACGGGCGGCGCTCGATCGTGCACTAAGCGCTCTGCAATAAGTCTTCAGTTATTAAATGAATGGGGAACTTGGCTCGAATCTCTGCATCGACTTCTGGGCTGATATGGCTTGGCACATAATTGGCGAGTATTTTGTCGCGAGTGCGAATGGCATTGTCGAGCGCCAGCGGCTTGTCTGATTGCTCCCACACCGTTGGACTAAATCGATTACCCACTTCGGGGTAGAGGTACTCACTTTGCATCACGGCTAAGGTGTGATCGGAACCTAAATAGTGGCCTTTTTCGCCGAGACAGACCTCTGCAAGATCAGCAAATCCAAGGGTATGCTCGTTCACCTCAATGCCGCGTACCGCGCGGAGTGTGGCGCCCAATACGTCGTTGTCGAGTAACAGGCTCTCTGGGCAGACGCCGAGTAGGCTTGAGTACATGCCGGCGGACTCATAAATGAGGTTGGCTCCGGCTAAGGCGGGCGGCATGAGAGTGTGTGCACGTTCGGCGCCGGCCTGAAAGTCGGGCATATTGGCGTCGGTCATGCCGCAAGCGGTCCCAAACGGGAGATCAAAATAAAGGCCCAGCTGCGCACAGCCGCTCGAGATCAGGCCTTGCTCGGGTGATCCGCCGCTCATTGAGCCAGTCCGTAGGTCAGAGACGAATGGCCACGTACCAATGATCGCCGGCGCGCCCGGTCGTATCGCGTTGACATAAACAAGACCCCCCAAACACTCAGCCCACGCTTGGCTCACGGCGCCGGCAAGGGTTGCGGGTGTGGTAGCGCCTGCCTGACCTGCAGAGAGCAAGAGCACTGGCATGCCACCCTCAACGGCGACCCGCAAACACTCCAGCGCCTCTTGCGCAAATTTCATTGGTGGAACAACAAAGCAATTTGACTGGCTAACAAAGGGACGGGCGCGCCATTGATCTTCGCCGCCGGCGACGATATGCAGCAGCTCAAGTGCTTTAGCGAGGTGATCGCAATTGCTCCAACTCGCGCCTACATGCTTGCGCGTGCCCGCAACACAACAGTAAGTGGTATTGAGGTCCATCTCGTAGGTGTTGTCGATATCCCGGAGAACACACATCCGTTGAAACATATGAATGTGCTCGCAGTTATCGGCAATACGGGCGAGATCGTAGAGGTCGCGCGTTGTCGATTCTCGATACTGGTTGTTGACCGAGTCGGCAACCATCACGGCTGCGCCGCCGGTCGCAAAATGTACGCGCGATCCTGACAGGTCAAGATCGTGCGCAGGATCCTGGGCATGCAGCGTCAGATTACGTTTGGCGACGGTGAGCGCGTGCTCAACGATTGACCTCGGCATTCGCAACCGGCCGTCTTCGCCGAGCACGGCGCCTACGGTCTGACACGTTTCAATGCAGTGAGGCGTGGCATCATTGAATCCTACCTCGCTAAGAATACGGAAGACATTCTCGACAATGGCGGCCAAATCTTTATCAGAAAACGGATGGTAACGACCCCCTCGCTCACCCGGCTGGACGGGTTTCATGTCTGGCGCTAACGGTGCTGCTCGTTGCGCTTTCCGTGCTTGCCTACCCCCTGCGCGTTTAGCCATCTTCTGTCTCTCCCTCTCTAAAGGTGCTAAGCCGATACTACGTTGAGTCGTCATTGCCACCGGGCTGCACAAATGCGGACAGCCTTGCGCTGTCTCGCTTTATTTTGCGCATTATTAGCCGACAAAGTAGACGCCCGCAAGGCCTTAAATGCGCCAGTCAAAGACGCGGTGTATCAATGAGCGGTTTGGCTCAGGAGCCAGCAGTCTCGAGTGGTTTTAGCGGCTCTACAGGCGGCGCTAGAGGCTATTACGGTGTCCGCGGGGCAACGACCTTTCAACCTTCGGCAGATCTTCGGTGGGCAGCAGTAGTGGGCCTGCCGTTGGCATAGACTGACGGCTTGAACGCTCGCACAGTGCGCTTTGTCTGTCACATCACTGCAATGCGTGGTGTAGTCAAAGAGGTGTCTCTAAAGCGCGATAATATTGGTGGGGCTGGCCATGGTTTCGGTCCCTAGCACGCACACGCCGCCTGCAATCAGTATTACTGTCATTTAGGGGAAGCAATCAGTCGATAATCGACGCAACTCGCTGAATCTTCCGCTAAACTTTCGTTATCGTTACGAATGACAGAGGTGTGCCATGCCGACAGAACAAGCGCTGAAAGAGGTTGCCGAGCTGCTTCATGAGTTGAAGCTAGAGCTAGTCGCCGAAATGGATTACGCGTCGCTAGAGCTTCAAGTAGAGGCCATTATTGATAAGGTTTACGCGCTCTCTGAGGACCCTGAAGACGCTGAGTAAGCTAGCCCCGACAGCCTAGCGGCATCAATCTGGTGGCGCTGTTATGAATCGACACCATGATGAACACTAAGTAAGGGGGGCCGCCATGACAGTCAGCGTGTTACTAGAGGGGTTCTTAAAGGGAGGAGAGCGGGATGGATTTACCGCATTGCTGACCGATAAGTTCAAAGTGACTAAAACCTTTGATGGCTTTCAGACAATCGACCTGACCTATAACGTCGAAGATCCCAGCAATTGGGTGATCACTGAGCTATGGGATTCCAAAGAGGATTGCCAAAAATACTTAGAATTCAGGCAAGAGGACGGCACCTTGGACGAAGTTGCATCGGTTTGCACAGGTGCGCCGTCAGTCAGGATTTTCGATATCGTAGAGACTACGTCATAGGATCGAGGGTTCCGTCAGGCAGCGGAAAAAAGATGAGGCCTTCCGCAGTCTACAGCGGGCCTAAATCTCCAAAAGCATCAGGTCAAAAGCGAAAAACCAACAGGTCATCGACTGAGAGCGACAACGGGTTGTCTGATTGCGTCGGAAGTGCCTTGCGTGGAGCCGCTCTGTATACGCACCGTGGGGCAGACGGTAGGATTCGCCCAAATTCAACAGGCTGCAGGCGCATTGTCTGGTTTCTATAAGACGGTTTCCATCACAATTGCGGCGCTAGAAGGGTAGGGTTGGTGTCATGACAGCAAGCGTTTTAGAGGGCTTTTCAATAGAGGTCATGCCTCGGACTTTGGCCAAGATTGACAGTTTGGAAACGCTATTCCCACCCGGTACGCGAGTGTATCTGGCACACATTGAGGGTGTCGATTTTCAAGACATGCTGACGGCGGCGGTCAGACTGATGAAATCCGGTTATCAAGTCATGCCTCACTTCCCTGCTCGATTGATGAAGGACGTGAGTACCCTGGAAAACTGGATTCAATCTTATGCTGGTGAAGCGGGTATATCCGAGGCTTTGTTGCTGGCGGGGAGCCCGAGAGCACCTCAAGGCGCCCTGTCTGATTCGATGCAGCTGCTTGAAACGGGATTATTCGATAAATATCACTTCAAGCGTTTTCATGTCGCAGGGCATCCTGAAGGCAATAAAGATATTGATGCGGGCACTTCTGGTGATCCGCTCGGTGATGCGCTGAGGTGGAAGCAGGCATTCTCGAGTCAAACTAGCGCGGAAATGGCAATCGTCACCCAATTTTCGTTCAGTGCAACGGCCGTATACGAATGGGCTGCTGCGCTAAAAGGTGCCGGTATTTCCCTGCCCATACACATTGGTATTGCAGGTCCCACAAAGTTGCAGACGCTTATTAAATTTGCGATTTCATGCGGTGTTGGTCCTTCCCTCAAAGTGCTGCAGAAACGAGCCAAAGATATTTCGAAATTACTTTTACCTTATGAGCCCTTTGAGATAGTTAGCGATCTCGAACTCATGCTGAAAAATGACGATAAAACGAATATCTCACAGGTGCACGTGTTCCCACTGGGTGGTATTCAGAAATCTGCAGATTGGCTGTCTGCTGAGCTCCAGTCAGCGTGAGAGGTCTATCGCTGCTGGCAGATCTTATGTTCTCTCGCCTGAGTCAATTTTGACTCTCAAGTACTTGGCCTCATCTAGTGTTTCAGAGGGCCTGAAAGGGCTTTGGCGCGGAATGCAGGAGTCGAACCTGCGACCTCCGGTTTCGTAGACCGGCGCTCTATCCAGCTGAGCTAATTCCGCTTATGGGCGCTCGTCAGTCTGGTGCCGACGACGAAGGGGCGTAGTATACACATTTGCCATTACCAGACCAGCCGGTTGACAGGATGCCCTAAGGGATGAATGCACGCCGTTTTCTGTTACTTGAAGCAGGTCGAGCGTATCGAGCGAGCAGGCCGCTGTGTTGGCGTCGATAGGGCCGTAAGATGCATATCTTGGTTGATGCCGATGCGTGCCCCGTGGTGATTCGAGACATTCTCTATCGCGCGGTCCAAAAGCGGCAAATCATGTTGACGCTCTTTGCGAATCAGTCGTTTCAGATTCCTCAGTCGAGCTTCATTACCCTTTATCAAGTGGCGCAAGGGCCCGATGTGGCCGATCATGAAATCAGCCGACGGGTTGAAGCGGGCGACCTAGTGATCACAGCCGACATTCCATTGGCGTACGAGGTGTTCCAACAAGACGCTCATGTGATGACCCCGCGGGGGGAGCGATATACCGCCAATACGATTCGTCAGCGCCTGCAAATGCGAGACTTTATGGAGACTATGCGCGCTGCTGGCCAGCATACGGCGGGGCCGACGCCGCTGTCTCAGGCCGATCGAAAACTATTTGCTGATCAACTGGATCGATTATTACGACAGGCGTTGCCCGCGCCGTAACGTGGCACGTTAAGCGCCTGCGCTGCGTAATAACGCGCTCAGGTCGCGACCCATTCAATGATTTCGGCCTCTAGGTCGTCCAAGTCAGCATCGTCTTCGCTAATGGTTCTGTTGGCGACACTGACGCCTGCGTTAAGCACCGATTGCGGATCGCCGGTCAGTAGTGGATGCCACTGTGGCAACGTCTTTCCCTCGCTCAGCCGCCGGTAGGCGCAGCTTCGCGGCATCCAGGCAAGCTCCGCGGAGTCCATGTTACGAACATCGAGACAGTCGCTGACTTCTGCAGTCCGCACCGCGTAATGCTGGCATTGCGCGGTCTCGCTATCGAGGAGTCGGCAGGCGACGTGCGTGTAGAAAACATCAGCAGTTTCTTCGTTAACGAGCTTGTGTAGGCAGCATTGACCGCAGCCGTCACAGAGCGACTCCCATTCACCTGGGGTCATCTCCGAGAGCGTTTTCTGTTCCCAAAAATGGATCATCGTTGCCGAGTACTCCCTTCGTTATCGACGAGCTAAGCGTTGCCGCTAGCCGCGCCAAGCATAGCCTATTGCCCGTATACTGCGCTGGACGACGGCTGTGCAGCACGCACTAGGGCAAGTAGTGCACGCGAGCAGTGGTCAGTGATACGGGCAATTAGCACGTTAGCGTGCCGCACGCGAGGAGTGAACCATGGATCTGGGTATTCAAGGTCGACGCGCACTAGTCTGCGCATCATCGAAAGGTTTGGGCAAGGGCTGTGCTGAGGCGCTGGCGGGCGAGGGCGTGGACCTTATCCTCAACGCACGAGGCGCCGAGTCTTTGGAAGCGACCGCTGCCAATATTCGCTCAACCTACGGGGTATCGGTGGTGGCGGTTGCGGCGGATATCACGACTGAGGCGGGGCAAGCGGCGGTACTGGAGGCAGCAGGAGGCATCGATATTCTGGTGACCAATGCGGGCGGGCCACCTCCCGGCATGTGGTCTGACTGGGGTCGAGACGATTTTATTGCGGCGTTCGACGCCAATTTACTGACCCCCATTGCGCTGATAAAGGCATCGTTGCCCGGCATGATGGACAGGGGCTGGGGGCGGATTGTGAACATCACCAGTGTGGCCGTTAAGGCACCGATTCCGGTGCTCGGGCTCTCTAACACGGCGCGTTCTGGTTTGACCGGATACGTCGCCGGCGTATCGCGGCAAGTGGCAGGCAGTGGCGTCACGATTAACAACTTATTGCCAGGCCTGCACGATACCGACCGACTGGTTACGCTGGATAAAGTGGACGCGGGTGCCCGCGGTATCAGCGAAGATGACGCTCGCCAAGCGCGCATGCAAACGGTGCCAGCGGGACGCTTTGGCACGTCTGAAGAATTTGGCGCGGCCTGTGCTTGGCTGTGTTCGGCTAAGGCGGGTTTCGTGATCGGCCAAAATATTTTGTTAGATGGTGGCGCGTTCCCCGGCGCACTCTAACGGGGCTTTTTGACAATGGCCTGCTTCACCGCAGGCCTGCCAGCGCACTCAAGTGCATCAGGGCAATACGGTTTGGCATAGTCATCTAACAACGTTTTTTGTCGTACAACTGGGGGTAAAACGCCACTGCAGTGGCCGAATGACAGGGGAGCAACGGTATGTCCGACACGGACGAGCTGGATATCGTATTTGGTGCGAGCAGTGCCATCGGCGGTGCGCTGATTCAGCGCTGGCAGCGAGAAGGGCGAAGACCTATCTTGGCGGTGACGCGATCTGCCAACGCGATCAGCGATATCGGTGACCTGAATAGGGTGCAGGTTGAGACCTCAGATTATACCGAGGCGGGATTGTCAGCGCTCGCTGCGCGATTGGTATCGGCGCAAACGAATGTGACAAGGTTGGTCGTGTGCAATGGTGTTTTGCAAGGGGCGGGCTATCGCCCTGAGCGCGCGTTGGCCCAGATCGAGTCCACCGCGATGCACCAGGTGTTTGAGGTCAATACGTTCCTACCAATGCGGGTGTTATCGGCTATGGCCCCCTTGCTGAAGACGAGTGCCGCCCCCATTGTGGCTGCGCTGTCCGCGCGCGTGGGCAGTCTGGGTGACAATCGCCGCGGTGGTTGGTACAGCTACCGAGGCAGCAAGGCCGCCCTCAACATGATGCTGCAGTGCCTAGCCCACGAATTGGTCCGCGTTAACCCGTCAGCTAAGGTCGTGGCTTATCACCCGGGAACGGTCGATACGCCACTGTCGAAACCGTTTCAGGCGGCGGTCAGCCCAGAGGCGCTGTTGCAGCCTGACCAAGCTGCAGAAGCCTTGGATTCGGTGCTGAGTCAGGTTGTAGCTGACGGCACCTTGAGTTATCTGGATTGGCGCGGTCAGCCGATTCCCTTTTGATCGCGCCAGATGGTGGGGTGTCATTGCAACGTGTCACCTTTTGCACATTTGAGGTGGCGTTGTTGATATACCATCCGAAGAGCGTATGTTGAGCACCGATGTCGGAATACAACACCAAAAAAAGGGAGAAGCGTATATGCAAATTTTGAGAGCCGTAGTGCTGAGTTTTTGTGCGTTCATGATCCAGCCGGCACTGGCTGATGAGGTCGAGACGACACTGGAGAATTTCCGCACGGCTGGTGCTGGCGAGTTTATTGACGGCGCTTATGGCTACGCAGTGTTCCCCAGTATCGGAAAGGGCGGAATTGGCATTGGTGGTGCGCACGGTAAGGGTTTTGTGTATCAGGACGGCGAGCGCACGGGCCGCGTGAAAATGAATCAAATCACCTATGGTCTGCAGTTAGGTGGGCAGGTGTATAGCCAAATGATTTTCTTCCGCGATGAGCGCTCCTATAACGACTTCACGTCGGGCAATTTTGAGTTTGGTGCACAGGCGACTGCGGTGGCGCTTACCGCGAGCGCAACGGCTTCGACTTCAACTGGCGGCGGTGGCACTGCGTCTGCCGGGACCGACGCTGACTCTAACGACGTAACCGCTGAAAACAAGCAGTACGAGGGTCGCAGTGGTATGGCGATATTCACGATTGCTAAAGGCGGTCTGATGTACGAAGCCACGTTGGGCGGCCAAAAGTTCAAATTCGAAGCGTTGGACGATTAGCCCACAGAGTGAAACGAGGCCGCTTGATAGCGGCCTTTTTTTTGCCTTGTGCCCGGGTCATCCTGTTATCGGCAATCTAGGCCGAGGGAGCAGCAATCGTGGCTGCTATGGTTACTTTTTCCCATTGCTAGCAGCCTCTACTGAGCGGGAGGCGAGGCGGATTATCAGTCTTCGACAACCTTAAAGTGAATATCAACTCCGGGCAGCCGCCGCAGCAGTGCGTCGCCCATGGCGCTGGCCGGCGTCCAAATACCCCCGCCAACACTAAGTGAATCCTGAGCGAGGCAGAGAGCCGCTTGCACTAGCATGCGCGACGTGGCGCCATAGCCTGGATCGCGCTGCCCCGTTACCTTGACGCGGAGGTGATCGGAGCCATCACTGCCATGAGTCCAGAACTCAAAAAATCCGTTCTCACGCTTGCTTTCATCGGGTCCTTCGCCCGGATCGGGCAGTAGTTTTTTGAGCAGGGCGCGGGTGGGCGCAAAAAAAGTGCCCGCCATGACGGTACCTAGCCCTCCGGCGCTGAGTAACGCTTTGGCGCGGCTGTCACATAACTGGGACTCGTCGTAGCCAAAATGATCACCATAGGGCAAGCCGGCCAGCGCATGAGAGCGCCGCACGACCTTGGTGTTGATGGCGGCCATCACGAAAGGAGCGGTCCAGCTGTCGAAGTCGTCATCCCAAGCGACACCGGTTTGATCGGGCTTGTCGGACCCGGGTGAAATGCCAGCTGGGTAGAGCGCATAGGGATCCATAATGCGAGCCCGGATCACTGGGTCTTGTGACGCCTGCTCGGCGACCAGCATCAGACTGGCGACGGTGCCCCCGCTGACCCCGCCTGAGGCCCGGCCCATGCGTCCGGAAACCCGACTCGCATAGCGCCCAAAGCGCTCTTTGAACTGCTGTTGCAGGAAGTACACGGACAAATCAGACGGAATGGAATCAAATCCACAGCAGTGCACCAGTCGGGCGCCGCTTGCTTTAGCCAGTGGGTCAACTTTGGCATAAACCTCGGCCATCCACTGCGCCTCGCCCGTCAAGTCGCAGTAATGAGTGCCCTCGCGTGCGCAGGTCTCTAACAGGAGAGAGCCATGCCGGGCATACGGCCCCACGGTGCTGATAATCACCTTGGCTTGTAATGCCATCGCTTTGAGCTGGCTGGCGTCGTCACTGTCGGCAATGAGAATGGGCAGATCTGGCGTGCCGAGATCACGTCGGCAGCGTTCGAGTTTTTGTTGGTTGCGGCCTGCAATGGCCCAACGGAGCTCTGTGTGAGCAGAGGCGAGATACTCCGCCACCAGCTGCCCGGTAAAGCCAGACGCACCGTATAGCACGATGTCAAATGCACGTTCAGTCATGTCGCCGCTTCCCTACAATATCGACCTTTAGGGTAGCAAGTCTGCTCTGCCGTCTGACCGACACAATCTGGTACTTATTTGCACAACGCTTTGGTATGACAGCGGGGTATGGCGCTTTGTTATCACCTTTTTGCAGAAAGCGGGCAGCATTGCCGTTGAGCATGGCGAGGGTTTTCGCGGATTGATGAGATCAATTGCGACATTTCCCCATAGAGTGTGGGGGGATTGCGCAGTATCATCGCTACCGCTGCTGCTCATCGGCACGGCGCTGCCATCGATACACGGCGTCAATTAGCGTCAAGCGAGCGGATGGTCCTTGCGGAGCAAGGGCTCGGAGCAGTGAACGATTATCATCATGGAAGGTGGCAGGTCTGCGAGAGAGACTTGATGGATTTAGGAAGATCATCATGATTGAGTTATTACGGCGTATTGCTTGGCCCGCTGGCGCGGGTTTAGTGGGCATTGCGGTCTATGCCGCTTTGCAGGTTACTAAGCCGATCCCAGCCCCCAGTATCGAGCCACCACGCGCCGCGCGCGTGGTTGTCGTGCTGGCCATTCGGACAACCACTCGTCCTACTGTGGTGGCGTATGGCGAGGTGAGGCCGAGCGTTCGAACGCAATTAGTGGCGCAAGTCGGGGGGAAAATAACGGGCATTGCCCCTGCGTTTATTGAAGGCGGTCGCTTTTCCCCCGGCGAGGTATTGTTGACCGTTGAGGCCACGGATTATCGTGCCGCAGTCGATGAGCAACGCGCTCGCGTTGCTGCGGCTAAGGTGGATCTTGAGCAGGCTCTAGCGGATGCCGATGTCGCCCGAAAGCAGCTTGCTGGGCAGGCAAACCCGTCACCGTTAGCTCTGAAAAAGCCGCAGGTTGCGCGGGCTGAGGCGGCACTCAAAGCCTCTGAGACCGCGCTTGCTTTGGCTGACACCAACCTTGAGCGCACTCGGTTGAGCTTACCTTTTACGGGTCGAGTCGAGAGCCAATCGGCAGACCTCGGGCAGTATGTGACCCCCGGTAAAGTCCTTGGCTCGGTGTTTGGCACCGATAAGGCAGAGGTGCGCCTCGCCCTGACGCATAACCAGTTATCAGCATTGGGTGTGCCCATCGGGTTTCACGGTGGCGCGGGGGGCGGCTTGCCCGCCACGCTGTCGGCGACGATGGGTGGGACCCAGCACCGATGGCAAGGACATCTCAATCGACTCGATGCGGCGATCGACCCAGCCACTCGGACGATCTACGGCACGGTCAGTATTGATGATCCCTACGGGACGGCTAATCGTGCGAGCGCTATGCCACTGGCGGTGGGTCTGTACGTTGATGCAGAAATAGAGGGTCGCCCCTTTGTCGACACCGTGCAAATTGTGGCGGAGGGGCTTCGTGCAGGCAACGAGGTTTATGTACTGAGCAGCGAGGGTCTGCTTGAGGTTCGGCAGATCGATGTCATTCACCGCAATCGCGACATCATCATGGTGGGGTCCGGTATCGAGGCGGGCGATCAAATCGTCGTCTCGGCCATTCGTAATCCGGTGAGCGGTATGCGACTCGAAGCGATCGAGACGGGCGGTGTCTCAGAGGCGACAACTGACCGCCAGCTCGACGACGATAACGAAGTCTGAGTTCGCTGAAGTGGAAGCGTTAATTCGATGGTGGGTCCGCAATCCGGTTGCCGCCAATCTGCTCATGCTCATTATTATCACTGCGGGATGGTTAGGTCTGCGCGGGATCGAAAAAGAAGCATTTCCCTCGGTGCAACCCGACATTGTTCAAATAGAGGTCATCTGGCCGGGCGCTTCAGCAAAGGAGGTCGAACAGCAGGTTGTCCAGCGGATTGAGGAGGCATTAAAGAATGTCTCCAATGTCTATCGAGTCAGCTCGGTGTCTCGAGAGGGTCTCGGTTCTGTGTCGGTTCAAACCTTCCCATCAGTGGCGCTCAATTCGTTTTTAAACGACGTTAAGAACGCGGTCGACTCGATTACCGCGTTTCCGCGAGATATTGAAAACCCTCGTGTACGACGACTTGAGTGGCGCCCGGAAATGATTCGTGTTGCTCTGGCGGGTGAGGTGGGTGAGAAAGCGCTGACCCGTCTTGCCAATGAATTGCGGAACGAATTGGCGGGGTTGTCTTACGTTTCTCAAGTTGAGGTCTTTGGCTCGCGTCGTGAAGAGGTCACGATCGAATTGTCTGAGCGTGCCCTGCGCAATTTTGGATTGAGTTTTACAGACGTCGCAACCGCGATTCGGCGCGATTCGATGAATGTATCGGTGGGCGAGGTTCGTACAGAGACCGGTGACATCCAGCTGCGGGCCGAAAATTTAGCCGATAACCAGGATGACTTTGAGCAGATTATTATCCGTCAGACGCCTCAGGGCGGCATCGTCAGGGTGGGTGACGTCGCGACGGTGCTGGATGACTTTGAGCAGAACGAGATCCTCGCCACTTTGGACGGACAAGCTGCGGTGCTGCTGCAGGTCATGTCTACCGACGACATGCAAGTGGTCAAGGCCAGTGCTGCCGTTAAAGAATGGATAGCAGAAACCCAGCCCAGTCTGCCGACCGGCATCGAGCTTTCGGTCTGGTTTGATACCGCTGATGTCTATGAAAACCGTATGAACCTTATTGCGGAGTCCTCGATCATAGGGCTGCTACTGGTCTTCATTATCTTAATCCTCACCCTCGAACCCAAAGTGGCGCTGTGGGTGACTGTGGGGATTGGCGTGAGTTTTCTCGGCGCCTTTGCGTTGCTGCCAGCAAATGATGTCTCGCTGAACTTGTTATCAACCTTTGCGTTTTTGCTGGTGCTAGGCATCGTTGTTGACGATGCGATCGTGGTGGGGGAGAGCATTCATCACCATGTGCACCAGCGCGGCATTTCGGGGGAGGACGCTGCGATACAGGGCGCTTTGGCCGTCAGTCGACCTGTGATTTTCGCGGTATTGACTACAATCGTCGCCTTTGCGCCGTGGTTGTTCGTGTCAGGTGTGACGGCGCAATTTACACGTCAGCTCTCCGTCGTGATCTCGCTGGCATTGTGTTTCTCGTTGATTGAGGCATTTCTCATTTTGCCTAGTCATCTACGCAATATCGATCGCAAGGCTCCCACGGGTCAATGGCGAATCCGTCAAAAGCGCATTGCCGACAGCATTGTTCGGTTTGCTGAGCGGTCTTACCGACCCTTTCTTGAGTGGTGCCTGCAACGTCGCTACACCACTACGATGGTATTTTTCTCGTTGTTTTTGATTTCGCTGGGCTTATTTACCAGTGGTTGGGTGAAGTTCTTTTTCTCCCCGCAGGTCGAAACAGAGCAAGTCTCTATCGATGTCACGTTGCCCCCTGGAACCCCCTTTAGTCGTTCTCTTGAGGTGCTGAGGCAACTGCAAGACGCGGAAAAAGAGCTGGTCGCTGAACTCAATGTTGACGCCGCGGAGGGCAAAGGTTCTGGTGAGCTCATTGCTGGCTGGTATACCCGTGCCCGCCGGGGCAGTGTCGTGGCCATTATTCAGTTGGTGCCGCCGGGGCAGCGAGACTTGAGCAGCCGCGAGGCGGTTGAGCGATTTGTCGAGCTAGCCGGCGATATTCCCGATGCAGACGAGGTAGAGGTCCGCTACACACTCGGTGACAGTGAGGCCAGTATTACCTTCTTGTTGCAGCACGATGATCTGGAGACGCTCAATGCAGCGAGTCGAACTCTGCAGCATCACCTTCGTGAGTACGACAAGGCTTATTATATTCGGGATGACCAGTGGGGCGCGATGCCAGAGATGCGTTTCCATTTAAAGCCCGGTGCCGAAAAGCTCGGTGTGACCTTGGCTGATGTCTCTTCGCAGGTGCGACAGGCTTTTTATGGCGAGGAGGTGCAGCGTTTACCACGCGAGAACGGTGACGTCAGGGTCATGGTTCGTTATCCCAAAGCCGCACGCGGCACATTGGCGTCTTTTGAGGATTTTCGTATTCGGACGGCTGATGGCCGACTGATCCCGCTTTTGTCGGTAGCCGAGGTGGAGGTAGGGCAGGCCACTCGGCGGATTACTCGGCGTAATGGTGAGCGCGTGGTGACGGTGAGCGCGACGGTAGAGCCCGAGTCGCTGAGCGAGATCAATGCGGCTGTAGAGGACGGTTACCTCCCCACGTTGCGCGATCAATATCCTGGGTTGCGCGTATTAAAAGGGGGGTCGCAAGAGGCGGAGGCAGAGTTCTTTGATGAAATCATCGCGCTCTACACGATTGCACTTTTTGTCATTTACGCGCTTATTGCGGTCGCCTTTCGCTCCTACAGTTTGCCCATTCTCATCATGACGGCGATGCCTTTCGGTTTTATGGGGGCGGTGTTTGGGCATTTGATTTTCAATTTGCCGATGGCGCTGTTTTCCTACTTTGGCATTGGCGCGGCGGCGGGGGTAGTCGTTAACGACAATCTAGTGCTGATCGATTATGTGCGGCGGCTAGAGCGTGAGGGTCACCCGTCCCCGAAAGCGATTGTGATGGCCGCAGTGAGCCGCTTTAGGCCTATTTTCTTAACAACGCTCACTACGTTTATCGGCTTGATTCCGATTATGGCAGAGCAGTCCACCAGCGCGGAGTTTTTGAAGCCTGCGGTGTTGTCGCTGGCTTTTGGTGTGTTCTTTGCGCTGTTTGTAAGCCTACTGCTGGTGCCCGCGATGTATCTCATTGGCCATGATTGGCAAGCGATGCTGGCTGCGCGAAGGGCACGAAGCGCCGCTTCGACCGCCGCCAGCTGATTGTTATCTCACGCCATGCATCAACTTTTTCAGCAGCGGCGAGAGGATCAATAGCACTGCGCCACCGGCAAGACCAATCATTAAGAGCTGACTGAACAGTTCGGTGTAGCCGGCCAGTGCGTCAGCGCTGTCTGTCAGTGTTGCACTGGCGGGGCGTGCGGCGATCGTGGCAATTTGCGCGGCAACATACGACGAATAGGCCGAGGCAAGAAACCAAGTGCCCATCATGACCCCCACCACCGAGGGAACGGCGAGCTTGGTTACTGCAGAGAGACCCACTGGGCTTAAACAGAGTTCTCCCGTTGTGTGCAGCAAGTAGGCGCAAATTAACCACCATGCCGACACCACGCCAGCCTCATTGGGGAACTGCGCGCCATAGACCAGCGCACCAAAGCCCAGACCAGCCTGCGCGATACCGAGGGAGAACTTAACCGGCGTGCTGGGTTCGAGCCCGCGCTTGCCGAGACGTGTCCAAAGTAGCGCAAACACAGGGGCCAATGAAAAGATGAAGAAAGAATTGGCGGCGCCAAATTGTGCGGCCGTGAGCGAGACGCCGAATAGCGCTTTGTCGGTCACCCGATCGGCATACAGTGTCATCGAGCCGGCGGCTTGCTCGAACAGTGCCCAAAAGATCACGGTTGATAGGGTCAGCACAATGAGCACAAACATCCGCTCGCGTTCGACCTTATTGCATCGAGCAAATAGGAACCACGCAAGGCCGACCAGCACAGTGAGTGACATGACATCGAGCAAGGTGCCTACCGTATCGGTGAGCTGAACCAGCTGCCAAATCACCGCGACCATGACAAAACTGCCTAAGTAAATGGCACGCTCCAATGTCAGACCAGGAATGCCCACTGGTTGGCTGAGCCGGCTCAGGTCTCTGGGTTCGCCATGGCCCAATAAAAAAGGCTGTCCCCACTGAAAGAAAATCAGGCCGATCAGCATGCCGATTCCCGCGGCGCCAAAGCCCCAGCCCCAGCCATAAACTTCACCGAGCCATCCGCACAAGAGCGTCGCCGCAAACGCGCCAATATTGATGCCCATGTAAAAAATGGTGAAGCCGGCGTCTCGTCTGGCATCGCCCTCTGGGTAAAGCTTGCCAACAACCGTGGATATGTTGGGTTTGAGAAAGCCGACCCCCACAACAATGAGCGCGAGTGACAGATAAAAAATCGATAGCGCCCCATCATCTCGGACAATGCCATCCGCGGTTTGCCGAGCGGCGTCTCCCTCAACAGCCATACCGAGATGCCCTAACACGAGTAGGGCCCCGCCAAAGGTCACTGCTTTTCTCATGCCGATAAATCGGTCGGCAACGAGCCCACCTAAAACCGGCATGGCATAGACCAGCGACGCATAACTACCCAGCACACCTAGGCCCGCGGCATCAGAAAATAAGTGGTACTTGGTTAAATACAATAACAGCAAATACTTCATGCCATAAAAGGAGAAGCGCTCCCATAACTCTGTGGCGAAACAGATGTAGAGGCCTTTCGGATGACCCCAAAGATCGCCAGATGGAGAGGAGGATGTCGTGCTCATAGTTTGATGCCTTACTGCATGGGTTCTGCTTGGGTGCGGTGTAGCCTTGCATCGGAGTCGACAGATGTCGAGTCCGTTTTTTTATCGGTAGCGCGAATGCTACGTCACGCTGCCTCCGACCGCGATGGCGCCACGAGGGCCTGTGCCATTTGTGTTGGATCGTTAATGCGCTTGACCTCGTTGAATAATGCGCCCGCCTGAGGATAGTAAATCCGCAGATACATCAGCCACTGTTTCACTGGGTTCACGGCGTAGCGATCGTTGTAACTTTGTTGATTACGCTCAAGAAACTGGATCAATAGCTCTTGAGTTTGCTGCCACGCGAAGGCGGGGGGTTCGAGGCCCCGGTGGTGACCCTGAATGGCGGCGGCCAGATCGGGACGGCACAACGCACCTCGCGCCAACATAAAGGTGTCACAGCCACTGATGGCGGCGCACCGTGTTACATCTGAGGGGCTCCATAACTCGCCATTAGCAATCACGGGGTAGGGCATTTTCTGCGTTGCCTTAGACAGCTGATGCCAGTGCGCGGGAGGGCGATACCCCTGTCGTCGGGTGCGTGCGTGGATAGTGAGTTCACTGAGCTCTACTTGAGCCAGGGCATCGAGTATTTCCTCAAACTGATCTTCAGTGTCATAACCCAGCCGGATCTTTGCGGTCACCGGCACCGTGTTAGGAACGCGCTCGCGCACCGCTTGGCAAATGGATCTGATCAACAGCGGGGTTCGTAGCAGAGCGGCACCGCCTTGAGAGCGATTCACCGTTTTGGCGGGACAGCCAAAGTTGAGGTCAATACCGGGAGCGCCGAGGGTGGCGGCGCGGGCTGCATTGGCGGCCATTAAAGTGGGGTCAGATCCCAACAGCTGAACAAAGACCGGTACACCCGAGGGGGTCACGCCACCGTGCTTGAGTTCCGGCGCATATCGGTGGAAGACTCGTCTGGGGAGGAGCGTTTGCGACACGCGCACAAATTCGGTGACGCAGCGCTCGTAGCCGCCAATTGCGGTCAGCTGGTCACGCATGATGGCGTCTAATACCCCCTCCATGGGGGCCAGGATCAGGCGGGGAATAGGGGGTGGCGTGGGCGACATGGCCCGCAGGGTAACGAGATAAGCCCCCGTTTAACAGTGGGATACTGCTGATTTTCGCCCCTTTGCAGACTCTCAATGCAATCTATAGAGTAAGCAGGCTAAAGGGAAAGCAACACGGTCAGTCACCATGCAATGTTTAGGAGCCAAGCGAGCAACATGAATCCGAACTATCTTGACTTTGAGCAGCCGATTGCCGAACTCGAAATGAAAATCGAGGAGTTGCAAGGCGTCAGCGATGATGCCGAACTCAATCTGGGTGACGAAATTGACCGTCTGCGTGAAAAGTCGACCGCACTGACGGCAAAGATTTATACCGATCTCAGCGCGTGGGATACGGTGCGAGTGGCCAGGCACCCCCAGCGACCATACTCCCTCGATTACATTCCGGAGATGTTCACCGAATTCGACGAACTCCACGGCGACCGGCACTTTGCCGACGATAAGGCAATTGTCGGCGGCATAGCGCGTTTAGACGGGAAGCCTGTGATGGTGATTGGGCAGGAGAAAGGCCGCGCAGTAAAAGACAAGGTGTATCGAAACTTTGGTATGCCAAAGCCTGAGGGTTATCGAAAAGCCATGCGCCTGATGGAGATGGCCGAGCGTTTTAAGATGCCTGTGATCACTTTGATCGATACGCCGGGGGCCTACCCGGGCATCGATTCAGAGGAACGCGGTATTTCAGAGGCGATTGCGCAGAACTTGGCGGTGATGTCGCGACTTAAAACACCGCTGGTTTGTATTGTGATCGGAGAGGGTTCCTCGGGTGGGGCCTTGGGGATTGGCGTGGGCGACCATCTCGCCATGCTCCAATACTCGACCTACTTTGTCATCTCGCCTGAGGGCTGCGCCAATATCATTTGGAAGAGTTCCGACTATGCGCCAGAGGCTGCGGCAGCAATGGGGGTGACCTCCTCGAAACTACAGGAGCTGGGTATTGTCGATGCGACGATCCCAGAGCCACTCGGGGGCGCTCACCGTGACCCGGTAGAAATGGCGAGTCGTTTGAAGCGACATTTAGTCGAGCAAATCGATCGACTGTCGGCGATGAGTGAAGACGAGATGCTCGAGACGCGCTATCGACGGTTAATGTCCTACGGCAACTGACCGCTAAAGCGACGCCAGTGCGCGAACTCCTCGCCACACTGCCAGAGTCGATTGCGACGGCGCCAGGCTGGTGGGTGGCCTTATCCGGCGGTGCCGATAGCGTTGCACTGTTATACGCCTTGGTGGCCTATCGCGGTGATGCGCCGGAGCCCCCTATTCGCGCGATTCACGTCAATCATGGCTTGCATGCCGATGCGCCACAGTGGGCCGAGGCTTGCGAGCAGCACTGCCGAGCACTCTCTGTGCCGCTGCAGGTCAATGACTGTCACGTTGACCCCGCTGGGCGGGGGCTTGAGGCCAATGCGCGCTCAGAGCGCTATCGTATTTTCGAGGCGGCCTTGGGTCGAGACGAGGTGCTGTTTACCGCGCATCACGCCGATGACCTGGTGGAAACCGTATTGCTGCGCCTGTTTCGTGGCGCTGGCCCCAAGGGGCTCGCGGGTATCCCGCGTCAGCGAGCCTGCGCTGCGGGGGTTATTTATCGTCCCTTGCTTGATGTCAGTGCGGCGTCCTTGCGGCAGGCCCTCGATGCCGCGGGGGTCGAGTATGTGATTGATCCCAGCAACCTCGAATCCGATCAGGACAGAAATTACGTGCGTCATAAGCTGCTGCCCTTGGTGGCTGAGCGCTGGCCGGGTTACCGCGAGACGATTCATCGTGCGGCAACGCTTCAAGCCATGGCGCACCAGCGACTCAGTGCGCTGCCGTTGCGCCGCGCACACACCGAGCTGGGCGAGCCCGCACTGTTGATTGATGCAGCGCTGGATCCGCAAACACTGGCTGCGCAGCTGCATCAATGGCTGAGTGAGACCACCGTGACCATGCCAGACCGGAGCCGGTTACTGGAGTTAGCGCGACAAGCTTTGACGGCAGACCGGGATCGGCAGCCAGAATTGAGGTGGGAAGATCGGTGTCTGCGAGTCTGGAATGGTCTGATTGTCGATACCACAGCGCCAGAGTTGGCGGCGAGGTTTCCCAAGGTGGTGACGGTGGGTGAGCGGCAACAAGGCGAATGGGGGCGGTTGGACTGGGAGGTCAGTCATAACGCCGTAGGCCTGGTGGGGGGTGAAGTCATGACTACCATCACGACCGATGAGTTGACGGCCATGACGCTGCCCAATCGGCCTGAGAAGCCGGTTAAAAAGTGGCTTCAAGAGATGAGAATTCCCCCGTGGTGGCGCCGCCATCTCCCTGTTTTAATGCATAAAAATAGACCAGCCTGGTTGTTACCGGTTGGCCCACTGAATGGGGAGGGTGAGTCTGATGAAGTGTCTTCAGCGCAACGCTTCCGACCGACTTGGACCCCACCTGCACGCTTTTAAATTGAGCCTGACGAGGGTTCCTGTTAGACTAATCGTCCATCGGAGAGGCACTCTCAAGAGGCGCTGAACGGGCGTCCGGTAAGTCTTTCGCTTTGGTGGATTCCATGACGAGATATGTGTTCGTTACGGGTGGTGTTGTGTCTTCTTTAGGTAAGGGGATCGCCGCCGCCTCGCTCGCTGCTGTGCTTGAGGCACGCGGTTTGAGAGTGACGCTGCTTAAACTTGACCCTTACATTAATGTTGACCCTGGCACGATGAGCCCGTTTCAGCATGGCGAAGTCTTTGTGACCGACGATGGCGCCGAGACCGACCTCGATCTGGGCCATTACGAACGATTTACCCGCACGGTGATGAGTCGCACCAATAACTTCACCGCCGGCAGAGTCTACGATGAGGTGCTGAGAAAAGAACGCAGGGGCGATTATTTAGGCGGTACAGTTCAAGTGATTCCTCACATTACCGACGAAATCAAACGTCGCGTGATAGAGGGAGCGGGCGATGCTGAAATAGCGGTAGTCGAAGTGGGGGGTACCGCAGGCGATATTGAGAGCCAGCCCTTCTTGGAGGCAGTCCGTCAGCTCAAACTGGAGCTGGGGTCTGCGCATGCGCTGCTCATGCACCTGACGTTAATCCCTTACATTGCCACTGCGGGTGAGATTAAAACAAAGCCCACACAGCACTCCGTTAAAGACTTGCGCTCGATTGGCTTGCAACCCGAGGTATTGCTGTGTCGATGTTCTGTTGAGGTGGACGAGGCCGCCCGCCGGAAAATTTCGCTCTTCACCAATGTCGAGCAGCGCGCGGTGATCCCCTTGTTAGATGCAGACTCGATTTATCAGATTCCCGGCCATCTCAATGCCAGTGGGCTGGATGACTTTGTGTTGGAGCGATTTGGCTTAGATCAACCCGCGGCCGACCTGTCCGAATGGGAAGACGTGGTGCGTCGGGAGTTCAGTCCAAGACAAGGTAGCGTCAAAGTCGGCATGGTGGGCAAATATGTCGATTTAGTGGATGCCTACAAATCGCTGAACGAGGCGCTCGATCATGCCGGTCTGCAGACCGGCACCCAGGTCGACATTGAGTATATCGACGCAGAGGTCATCGAGACGCAGGGTGTTGGCGTGTTGCAACAATTAGATGCGATTTTGGTACCGGGCGGTTTTGGTGATCGGGGTATTCAAGGCAAAATCGAAGCGGTCCGTTACGCGCGGGAACACGACATTCCTTTTTTAGGAATTTGTCTTGGTATGCATATGGCCATGATCGAATACGCGCGCAATGTGTGTGGGCTGGACCACGCCCACTCCACGGAAATGAATCGAGAAACGCCTCATCCCATCATCGCACTGATCACCGAATGGCAAACGGCCGAAGGTGCGACGGAGCAGCGCTCAGAAGCGTCTGATTTGGGCGGTACCATGCGCCTCGGCTCGCAGCCTTGCCGACTCGTGCCTGATAGCAAAACGGCATCGATTTACGGCGTCGGCGAAATTGCTGAGCGGCATCGACATCGTTACGAGGTCAACAGTCGTTACGTTGCACAGTTGGAATCAGCGGGTATGAAGGTCAGTGGCTGGTCCCTCGATGGTGAACTGGTCGAAATCATTGAGTTGCCAAGTCATTCCTGGTTTGTCGCCTGCCAGTTCCATCCAGAGTTTAAGTCGCGGCCCCGAGGCGGACACCCACTCTTTAGTAGTTATATTCAATCGGCTCTGGCGCTATCTCAGCAGCGCAGTGACAGCGCGTGAAGACGATAAATCAATCGATTGACGTCGGGGGCTGCCAGTTCGGAAACCAACATCCCATGGTGCTCATCGGTGGTGTGAATGTCCTGGAGAGTCGGGACCTGGCTTTGACAGTGGCGGAGGCGTTTGTGCGCGTATGCCATAACCTTGGTCTGCCCTACGTCTTTAAAGCGTCTTTTGATAAAGCGAATCGTTCTTCTATCCACTCGTTTCGAGGCCCGGGATTGCAAGAGGGCTTGGCGTTACTGGCTGAGGTCAAGGCGACCTTTGGCGTGCCAGTGCTGACCGATCTCCACGAGCCTGAGCAGGCCGCTCCCGTCGCCGAGGTTTGCGATATATTGCAATTACCCGCCTTTTTGGCGCGCCAAACAGACTTAGTGGAAGCGATGGCGCGCACAGGCGCGGTGATCAATATTAAAAAGCCGCAATTTCTGAGTCCCGAGCAGATGGGTAACATCGTTGCCAAGTTTCGTGAGTGCGGTAACGAGCGCCTGATGGTCTGCGAACGGGGCAGTAACTTTGGCTACGACAATTTAGTGGTCGATATGTTGGGCTTTGAGGTCATGCGCGAGGCGACCCAAGGGTGCCCGCTAATCTTTGACGTGACGCATTCGTTACAGCGCCGCAATGCGGGCGATGCGGCTTCAGGCGGCCGGCGCGAACAAGTGCTGAGTCTCGCTAAGGCCGGTGTCGCCGTGGGTGTTGCCGGTTTGTTTCTCGAGGCGCATCCGGATCCTGACAAGGCACTGTGCGACGGTCCCAGCGCACTGCCGCTAGATCAACTTGAACCTTTCCTGGAGCAAGTGAAGGCGATTGATGACCTCGTCAAATCACAGCCTGATATCAGCATTCGTTAAATCATTTTTTGAGATGGGAGTGGCAGTGTGAGTGAGATCGTCGATGTGCGTGCCTTTGAGGTATTGGATTCTCGCGGGAATCCAACCGTCATGGCTGAGGTCACATTGGATGACGAGATCGTCGGCAGTGCGTGTGCGCCATCGGGCGCGAGCACCGGCACCCGCGAGGCACTAGAGCTGCGAGACGCTGACCCCAAGCGATATCTCGGTAAAGGCGTCCTCACTGCAGTTGGGCATGTGAACGGCGCGATTCGTGGCCTGTTGCTCGGCCATGATGCGAGTGATCAAGAGGCCATCGACCAGCGGATGATTGAGGCTGATGGCACTGATAACAAAGCCCAGTTTGGTGCTAATGCGATACTGGCGGTGTCTCTGGCGACCGCCAAGGCGGCAGCCCAGTCGCTCAAGCGACCGCTTTATCAACATATTGCGCAGCTGGCGCACTGCACGGCGCCGACGATGCCGGTACCGATGATGAACATACTCAACGGCGGTGAGCACGCCGACAACAATGTGGATATTCAAGAATTCATGATCCAGCCAGTGTCAGCTCACAATTTTGCCGAGGCACTGCGCATCGGTGCAGAGATCTTCCATCATTTGAAGCAAGTGCTGTCGAGCAGGGGACTGGCGACCTCGGTGGGGGATGAAGGGGGTTTCGCCCCCAATTTAGCGTCTAACGCAGCCGCGCTTGACGTCATCGCCGAGGCAGTAGAGCGCGCCGGTTATCAGCTGGGTGAGGACATCACGCTGGCGCTCGACTGCGCGGCCTCCGAGTTTTATCGCGACGGTCGCTATCACCTGCAGGGTGATGGCCGCGATTTCAGCAGTGCTGAATTTGCAGACTACTTGGCGTCATTGGTCGATCAGCATCCGATTGTCTCGATTGAGGACGGCCTGGATGAATCCGATTGGGCCGGTTGGTCGATCCTCACCGAGAAACTCGGTGCGAAGACCCAGCTCGTCGGCGATGATCTCTTCGTGACGAATACGCAGATACTCAAGCGGGGTATCGACGAGGGCGTCGCGAATTCGATTCTCATTAAATTTAATCAGATTGGCACGCTGAGTGAGACTTTAGCGGCGATTGCAATGGCCAAGGCGGCCGGCTACACCGCTGTGATCTCTCACCGGTCTGGTGAAACTGAGGACGCTACCATCGCAGATTTGGCGGTGGGTACTGGCGCAGGCCAGATTAAAACCGGCTCATTGTGTCGCTCGGATCGAGTGGCAAAGTACAACCGGTTGTTGCGCATCGAGGCCGAGTTGGGACTGACCGCGCCCTATCCGGGTCGAGATATTCTGAAGCGCGCATGATGCGTTGGCTGATTGGTGCATTGTTGGGGCTGTTTGTGCTCTTGCAGTACCGTTTGTGGTTCGCGGAGGGAGGCTTGGCTGAGGCCAATCGATTGAGCGCTGAGTTAGCCGCAGCTGAGACAGAGAACACCAAGTTATCCGAGCGAAACGAGGCGTTAGCGCGTGAGGTGATTGCATTACAAGCCGGGACTGAGGCAGTGGAAAAAAATGCGCGAGAAAACCTGGGTCTGATCAAAGAAGGTGAAGTGTATTACCAATTTGTAGAGGAGCCAGACACACCGTGAAGCGACTTTGGGCAGTGGTGCCTGCCGCCGGCGCAGGTCTGCGCCTCGGAGGCGATATCCCAAAGCAATATCGCGAGGTGGCGGGAGCGCCCTTGATGGAGCATACCTTGCGAGCGCTGCTGCAATCGCGCGATATTTGTGGCGTTGTCGTTGCCATGGATCCCGCTGATCCACGAGCTGACACCATTGCCAGCCTCTCCGATGAGCGCGTGCAAACCACACCGGGGGGAGTCACCCGGGCACACTCTGTTTTGGCGGGCCTCGATGCCCTTGAAGATCAGGTGGGCGAGGGTGACTGGGCGCTGGTTCACGATGCAGCTCGACCGTGCCTCATGAGTGATGCCTTAGCGGCGCTAATCGACAGGGCGCGTGTTACGGGAGAGGGCGTGATCCTTGCCGAGCCCGTTGCCGATACACTGAAACAGGTTAGTGCTCAGGGAGTGATAGAGAAGACAGTGGATCGATCAATACTATGGCGTGCACAAACACCGCAGCTGTTTCCATTGCTGTCGCTCAGAGATGCGCTGCGGCACTGTATTGAGCAGGGCGTCTCAGTGACCGACGAGGCCATGGCGATGGAGCGAGCGGGACAGCCTGTTCACATTGTTGAGGGTGCGTCGAGTAACATCAAGGTGACGGTGGAGGCTGATCTGGTTTTTGCCGACGTGTTTCTCAAAGAAGCCGAGGATCGCTGAGTATGACAATGCGGATAGGCCATGGTTACGACGTGCATGCTTGCGGGCAAGGCAACCACATCGTGCTCGGTGGAACCACTATCGAGTGCGGTTTTGGCTTGATCGCGCACTCAGACGGCGATGTGGTGCTGCATGCGCTGTGCGACGCATTGCTAGGAGCCGCTGGGCTGGGGGATATCGGCCATCATTTCCCCGATTCGGATGAGCAATTTCGAGGCGTGGATAGCCGGGTTTTGCTGCAAACCGTTGTCAGCAAGCTGGCGCAACAAGGGTGGTCGGTGGGCAACGTGGATATTACTGTCGTCGCGCAGGCGCCGCGCCTGAGTGAGCATATTGGGTCGATGCAAGTGCATATCGCGTCAGATCTTGGGGTGGATGTCGGAGCCGTCAATGTCAAAGCAACGACCACGGAGCGCCTTGGTTTTGAGGGTCGCAGCGAAGGTATCGCGAGTTACGCGGTGGCGCTGATTGTGCCAGGCGGTGACAGCGCGTGAGTCGAATGGGCATCGGCATGACCTCGCAGCGAACGCGAGAGCGTTTGATTCAGAGGTTAATGGATCAAGGCATTACCCGGTTCGAGGTGCTAGAGGCCATTCGGAGTGTGCCGCGCCATCTGTTTGTTGATGAGGCGTTGGCGCACCGTTCCTATGAAGACACGGCACTGCCTATTGGTTACGGGCAAACGCTGTCGCAGCCCTACATGGTAGCGAGGATGAGTGAGTTGGCGCTGGCGCGCGGCAAGCCTCGTAAAGTCTTAGAGATCGGCAGTGGATCAGGTTATCAAACTGCCATTTTGGCATCACTGGTCGACGAAATTTGTGCGATCGAACGGATCAAACCGTTGCAAGAGCGAGCACGAAAGCAATTGCGTGCCTTGAGAGTGCGCAATGTCCGATTGCGGCATGGAGATGGTCTTGAAGGCTGGCCTGGTGAAGCACCGTTTGACTTAATTTTGGGTGCAGCTGCGCCTAAGAGCATTCCGCAAACGTTGTTGGATCAGCTTGCGCCAGATGGCTGCATGATCCTGCCAGTGGGGGGGAGTCGGCAGCGCTTAATGATGATCACCGCGACCCCTGAGGGGTTTGATGAAGAGGTGATCGAAGAGGTCAATTTTGTGCCGATGATCAGTGGCGTGGCCCGATGAAGCCCCGTCCCATCGGCATTTATGCACGCGGTGTGGCCATGGGTGCGGCAGACGTTGTCCCCGGTGTTTCAGGCGGCACGGTTGCCCTGATTACCGGCATTTATGCGCGCTTATTGGGCGCCTTGGTCAATATCGATAAGCAGGCGATTGTCCTGTTTTTCACTGGCCGTTGGGGGGCGCTGTGGTATCGGCTGGATGGCCCTTTTTTGGCCTGGCTGTTTGCGGGGATCCTTACGGCGATCTTTTCACTGGCGTCGGCCATTCATTGGTTGTTGTTACATTACCCGCAGCCCTTATGGTCTTTTTTTTCGGGTCTCATTCTCATCAGTGGCGCCTTATTGTTACGCAGCGAGGTCTTGCTTGATCGATGGAGCCGTGTGGGGTTTTTCGCATCAGGCTGTGCGCTGGCGGTTGCGATCTCGCTGGCGCCGCCGATCCCATTTTCTGCAAGCTTATTGGGGTTCTTCATTGCCGGCACCATTGCAATCTGCGCGATGATCTTGCCCGGTATTTCGGGCAGTTTTATGCTGGTGCTTCTCGGTATGTATGGCCCTGTGCTCGGCGCGGTGAAAGGGTTGCAGTTCGCGGAGCTGTCAGTGTTTGCATTGGGGTGCGCCGTGGGGCTCATCACCTTTGCACGCATTCTGAACTTTCTCTTACTGCGTGCGCGCGCGGCGATGATGGCTTTTTTGAGCGGCGTATTGCTGGGCTCTTTATCGTCAGTGTGGCCTTGGCAGATCACGGTTTTAGTGGATTCGATGGGTGGGCCGGTGGAGTTGACCCGGCCAGTATTACCGTTCAACCCATTACTGATCGATCCTCAGATACTGCCCTGCCTGGCCAGCTTTGCGTTGGGTCTGATAATGGTCTGGTCCATCACAGCCTTGGCAGGGCGCGAAGCATCGTGAGCGTGCGATGCAACGAATGAATCACTTCTTGGTGGTGCCTGCCCTCGGCGTGCTGTTGAGTGCTTGTGCGGAACATCCCCCCGCCGTGATCGAGGATCGCTCAGTCAGGCGGGTCGATGTGGCGCCGGAGGTACGGCAAGCGGCGTCAAATGAACGACAAGTAATGCCAAACAAACAGGCGGCACTCGATACCGGACTGCCTCAGGGACCGGATTATCGCGTTCAGCAAGGCGATACGCTGTACTCGGTAGCCTTTAGATTGGGTATGGATTATCGAACGCTCGCCCGGTTTAACGAGATTGAGCCACCCTTTACGATTTTAGTGGGGGAGCTGTTGCGGACGACTCCCCCCGTGTCTCTGTCACAGCCGCAGCCGTCCCCAGACACTGCGGTATCAACGCCGGTAACAAAGCCGATAACCGCGGTGGACACGTCGCGTAAACCGGTACCAAAGCAAACCACTGCTGCGGTCACACCCAAGGCAGAAAAAAAACCGGTGACCGTCACCCCCGCCGCGACCAAGCTGACGAACACCCCGGTCAGTCGATGGCTGTGGCCCGCAACAGGCTCCGTGAGTCGTCGGTTTGCTGGTGATCGTAATAAGGGCTTAGATCTGGTCGGTCAGCGAGGTGATCCAGTGGTGGCAACCGCCGATGGCGTGGTGGTGTATGCCGGCTCGGGCGTGACCGGGTATGGCGCGTTATTGATCGTCAAGCACAATGACACCTACCTGAGTGCTTATGGGCACAACGATGCGCTCTTAGTTAACGAGGGTGCCTTCGTGGCCGCTGGTGAGACCATTGCGCAGATGGGCAGCACGAGTGCTGAGTCAGTCAAGCTGCACTTTGAGATACGACGTAATGGTGTTCCGATAGACCCCATGACGCTGCTGCCCAGTCGGTAGTGCGTTGCGCCGCCCGCGCGGCGTTGTGGTCATTTAGCGCTCAAGCAGTTCCAGTTTGCCGGGCTTGCCCGCCCAGTCTTCTGCATCCGGGAGCGCGTCTTTGCGTTCGGTAATGTTAGGCCACACCTCGGCGAGTTCGGTATTGAGCGCCAAAAAGTTTTCCTGATCAGCGGGTAGCTCGTCTTCTGAGAAAATGGCGTCGACCGGGCACTCTGGCTCGCAGAGGGCGCAATCAATGCACTCATCTGGATGGATCACCAAGAAATTGGGACCTTCATAAAAACAATCGACCGGGCACACCTCGACACAATCTGTATGCTTGCACTTGATGCAATCTTCACCGACAACGAACGTCATACCGATACCTCTCTCATGTCAGGCCGAAGGATACTGGTTGAGGCCGGCTTTGAAAACTCTTCACGGCGTGTCTTCAAGATTTTGTTTCAGCTCATAAAGGCAGGCCAATGCCTCGCGAGCCGTCATATCGTCTGGATTTAATGCGCGTAACTGTTCGATCACCGGCGAGGGCACAGTGGGCACGGGCGGAGTAAACAGGTCGTTTTGGGTTGGCGGTGGCCCCGCGTGCTGGCCGCTCTCGAGTGCTTGAAGCTTGTCGCGAGCCGTGCCCAACACACCAGCAGGTACCCCCGCGAGACGCGCCACTTGTAGGCCGAAGCTGCGATTCGCTGGCCCTTCTTGTATTTGGTGTAAGAAGACAACGTGGTCCTCATGCTCGGTCGCATCGAGATGCACATTGGCCATCGCGGCGTGTTGCTCTGGCAGTGCCGTCAACTCGAAGTAATGGGTGGCAAAAAAGGTAATGGCTTTGACCTGGTTGGCGAGGGCTAGCGCGGTCGCCCACGCAATGCTCAACCCGTCAAACGTGCTGGTGCCTCTGCCAATCTCGTCCATGATCACTAAGCTGCGTTCTGTCGCGTTGTGAAGGATATTGGCGGTCTCGGTCATTTCCACCATAAAAGTGGAACGCCCGCTGGCGAGGTCATCCGATGAACCAATGCGCGTAAAAATGCGATCGAGACTCGAGAGTGTGACCGATCGAGCCGGCACAAACGCACCGACATGGGCGAGCAGTGCGATCAGCGCATTTTGGCGCATGTAGGTCGATTTACCTCCCATGTTGGGTCCGGTAATGAGTAACATCCTGCGCTTGTCGTCGAGCTGAGTATCGTTGGCAATAAAAGGGTGATCGCGGGCGCTTTCGACAACCGGGTGTCGCCCGCCCTCTATCTGCAAGAGGGTACCCTCAGTAAATTTCGGGCGGCACAAGTTCAGGCTGATGGACCGCTCAGCGAAACATGCCAAGACATCCAGATCACACAATGCGGTTGCGGTGGTCTGCAGCGGTAAGAGTGATTCAGCGACGCGCGAGACGATCTGTTCGTAGAGTAATTTTTCTCGCGCCAGCGCACGACTTTTACTCGACAGTGCTTTGTCTTCAAAGGTTTTGAGCTCAGGCGTAATGAAGCGTTCGACGTTCTTCAGCGTTTGCCGACGTTGATAGGCGTCAGGCGCTTGCTCCGATTGCGAGCGACTGATCTCAATGTAGTAGCCGTGAACCCGGTTGTAGCCCACTTTCAGCGTCGAAAGCCCGGTGGCATCGCGCTCTCTTTGTTCCAGTTCGAGCAGGTAAGCGCCGGCATTCTCACTGATGCCGCGGAGCTCATCGAGTTCGGCGTCGTAGCCCTCTGCGATGACACCGCCGTCGCGGATCAGCACCGGCGGATTATCAATAATGGCTTCTGCTAATAGCGTCGTCAGCTCCGGATAATCGGGTAGGGCGGCTGTGAGCTGCGTTAGTTTTGTGGAGGCCTTGGGTAACTGACTTCGTATGAGTGGCAGGTGCAGGAGGCTATTGCCCAGACGGCTGAGGTCTCGCGGCCTTGCAGATCGCAGCGCAACTCGGGACAGTATGCGTTCCAGATCCGCGATGTCGCGCAGCGTGTCTCGCAGTGGCTCGAACTGATATCCGCTGGCTAGCTGCTCAACGGCTCCGAGGCGTTCTTCAATCTCTAGCGCGTTGTTGATGGGGCGATGCAGCCAGCGGCGCAGATGGCGCGCCCCCATCGCCGTCACGGTGCTGTCATAAATTGCATACAGCGTGTGTTCTTCTCCCCCATTGAGCGTACGGTCAATTTCAAGGTTGCGGCGCGTTGCAGCGTCGAGAATCACGCCGTCGGTTTGCGATTCCTGTCTGATCCCACGGATGTGGGGTAAGTCACTGCGTTGCGTATCTTTGACATAGGCCAGTAATGCGCCCGCTGCTGCAATGGCCACTGTGAGCGTTTCACAGCCAAAGCCATCGAGGTCTCGGGTCTGAAACTGTCGCTGCAGATCTTCTCGGGCGCTCGCTTCATCGAACTGCCAGTCAGGCTGTTGACGAATCGCTCCCGGCCAAGTCGTTTCGGCGAGATCACTCGATTCAGGTACCAGAATCTCTGCCGGATTCAGTCTCGCCACTTCGGCCTCTAAGGCGATGCTGTCAGTGACCTCTGAGACCAGAAATCGACCACTGCTCATATCCAGCCATGCCAGTCCAAAGCCAGAGGAGTGCCTGCCAATGGCCAGTATTAGCGCGTCGTGCTTGGCATCTAACAATGATTCGTCTGTGAGCGTGCCGGGGGTGACAATCCTGACTACTTCTCGATCGACCGGGCCTTTGCTGGTGGCGGGGTCGCCAATTTGCTCGGCGATGGCCACCGACTGACCTGCTCTGACCAGACGCGCCAGATAATTTTCTGCCGCATGGTAGGGCACACCGGCCATCGGTATGGGTTCGCCGGCTGATTTACCGCGGCTTGTGAGTGTAATGTCTAGTAGTCGCGCTGCCGCCACGGCATCGTCGTAGAACAACTCGTAAAAATCACCCATCCGATAAAACAGTAACGCAGACGCGTGGTCTCGCTTGATCGCGAGATATTGCTGCATCATGGGGGTGTGCGCAGAGGAGGCTGTGTCGCTCATGGTGCAATTGTGACCCGCGCTAAGCCACAAAGAAACCCGTGGGGGCGAAGTAATTCGCCCCCACAACGTTTAAAGCGTGTTACTCGGTGATCTGGCTGACGACGCAGTACTTGGCATACTCTGCGACTTCTTCGGTAGTCCACTCACCCTTGGGTGTTTCGTTTAAATTATCGCACCACGCTTCGCTACCAATGGTAGTGCTCTCGAGCACACAGTGAGCGGCGTAAGTTTTGGCATCGGATCCGGTCCACTCACTTTTGCTTTTTTCGCTCATTGTGTCGCACCAGCCCTGGCTGCCTGGTTCGTTGCAGGCTGTCAGCAGACCGATCGTTGAGATAGCGGCCAGTGTGAGAGCGATTTTTTTGATTGGGTTCGACTGCATGTTGTGCTCATCCTGTTAGATTGCGGCAGACTTTATTAGCAGTGAGGTGTCTTGTCTCAGCCGGAGGTGACAGCATCCGGCCCATCACAAGAGTCGTTTGCCGTATAACGTGCGAAGTCTCTATCTACGAGCTGTCAGCAGCCTTGATTTCGTGCGATGGTTTGATTGGCACTGTCGATCAGGATCATGTGCCCTGCAAACCATTTTTTAATAAGAGGATAGACAATGATGAAAAAATTCGCTGCGACACTTTTGCTGTTGATTTGGACCCCTTTTGTTTGTGCGCAAGACTTGAACTACGGAGAAGATGGATTCGTTGCTGAGTTTGAGATTGACGCGGCCCACACAACCGACGGCGTCAACTATCAAATATCGGCGTCAGGCGAGGCAGGCCCTTATGGCCGAGTCTGGTTATCTTATGAATTCACCGATAAGCAAAGTAACGGCGAGAGCGGTGAGTTCACCGGTTTTGCGTGGACGCAAAATGGTGAGCAATTTGCTACCGCAACGCTGCAGGGGGTTTACCGACGTAAGGGGGCTATTTTTCAGATGTACTCGCTGGATATGGTCTCTGACGGTGTGATCAACATCGTATCGGGTGAGGTGGATTTCGTGGCGAAAACCATGACCTTTAAGGTGTCACCGTTAAACTAACGCTGAGTGCGCCGGCGTCATGTCGCAGAGCGCGCACAATGAGCGCCATAAAATGAGCGCCATAAAAAGGGGGCCTCGTTGGCCCCCTTTGTTGTTACCGCTAGCATCACAACGGGCATGCCCTGTTGTTAGCTGTTATCCCACTTGGCAAATAGAAAGACGTAGACGGTCAAAACAAGATTGATCACAACCTGTATTAACGACAGCGCCATCATCCAGGCGGGTGGATTAATGGTCTCTCCAATCGGTAGATTGGCTGAATTGAGGAAGGTCGTCGCCATCTCTGAGCCATTGCCCGCCATCTCACTCAGCGTGCTCAGCATCACAAAAAAAGAATTCTGCGCGGCCATGGTGAAAAAGGTCAGCATGACCACACCAATCAGAGTAGAAACCATGGCAGCGCCTCTCATCACGCCGGGAAAGTGCCTAAACAAGTAAGCCACGACAACGACTGCTAGCGGCATTAATACGCCACACATAAAGAGTGTGGAAAAGATGGAGCGATTCATTCCGATAAAGCCAAACACGTCTAGTTCTGACATTGGTTCCCCCAAGAGTTTTTATTCAGTTATCGCGCCTAAGCGCAGCCTGAACTTAACCCCTGCAAGATCAGTGTGCAAATGATGGCAGGGGGACTAGGCGCTCCATTACCGTGCGCAGCAGGCGAGCCTGTTTGAATCTCAAAAGGGTGAGGCCTTCACTCGGTGACTATTTGATTCAGTTCGATAAGGTAGCCATCGGGATCGTAGAAGATCGACACCATGACTTTAATGTCGGGACCTCCGTCGTAGCCGGGGTAAGTGCGCAGCCCCGGCGCTTTGACAACTTTGACACCGGGTGTGGCGGCGATGATCGGCCAGCGAGTGTCCAACTCTTGCGTATTGAAGAGCAAAATCGGATTGCCCGGCGTGAACCCCTCCTGCCGAATCGGTTTGCTGTGTGCAGGGTGCTCGGGGTAGCCATATTCGTAATCGATTAAGCCGATCACTCCCACATGGTCGTGTGAGGCGCGCAGAAAAATGAGCCTGAGGCGTTGCTCTCGGTCCTCCGACGCGTGGGGTCGGGCGATCTGCTCGTCGTAAATAATATCCATACCCAGTGCCGCCTCATAGAGGGCGAGAGAAGCCTCAACGTCTCGAACAATCAGCGTGGTCCGGCGCAGCAGCAAGGGATATTCAGCGGCTTTCTCGATCGGGCTTAGCGCACTCTCACCGTCGTCGGACGAGTGATGCGCTGCAAAGGCGGTCGAGGTGAAGGCTATAGTGGTGCAAAGCAGTAGAAAAAACCCTTTGAGGTTTGGCATAACCGGATCTCTTGTCGCATTTGATATAAAGGTACATCAATAGGACAAATAGCGCTAGAGAGGCTTATCCGTGTCGGCAACCTCTTGTCAGTTCATTCGGACCGTTGGTGGGCGTTAACGATCCAAATACTCCAGCATAATGTCAGCGATTTGCTCAGGGGCCACATCGAAAACGCCGTAGCTGAGGTGAGGCAGTTCAACCAGCGAGACGTCTTGAATAAGCTGAGCGTAGGCCCGTGTGTGAGTTTTTAAACCGCCGTGCGGGTTTAATACTAGTGCGGGCTGGGTGATTACCACCGCCCGGTCAGCGGCGGCATAGCCGTGCAATGCCCGATAGACCGGCGCCCGCGCCCGCCACGCGGCGGCAGATTCTAGAAAGTTGTCGTAGGCTCGCTCCAGCACCACGTCGGGATGTCGGTCCGTCATGGTAAACCGCCATGAGCTCTCCAGTGCAGCGAGTTCCGTAGGGAGGGGACGATCCTGCATCACGTTCTGCAGCTCCTCATCATTCTCAGCCGGATCGGCAAAGTACGGCACGCCGATCAGGATCACCCTCCGCACCAGGTCCGGTCTGCGAATCGCCACCTCAGCTGCGACCATGGCACCTGTGTGGTATCCGCAGACATCAATGGATTGATGGTGTCCGTTTGCGAGGCGGGCTGATTCGATCGCGTCGATCATGATCTCGGCCAGATCGCCAATGGTGCGCCATGTTGCCGATGGGTCCGACTGCCCCAGACCGGGATAATCTAGGGCGACGACCCTTCGGTCTATCGCCAATGAGGCCATCAATGGGCGATAGTAATTGCCTGAGAAAGGGTTGGGAGGGAAGCAAACCAGTGTGCGTTGAGTCATCAGGTTCGGTGTGGCCTGGAGCAGGTGGATTTGCCCCCAGTCGAAATCGATATAGGCCTTCGAGAATTGCGGTTGCGTTGTCGGTTCGTCGTTGGCAGCAGTCAGCGAGGTGAAAAGCACCGTGATCAGTATCGTAAGGAGGAGTGTCAGGCGTGTACGCATGTGGGATAGCCTTTGCGCCAATCGCGGTGTTTTACAACGGGTTAGATAACTCATTTTTTATAGGCTCCGTTATGTGCCGCCCTGAGTTTACACCGGGTAACGAGTTCCTGAGGTTTTTGAGCACCGCTGAAAATTTATTGGCTGCCGCCGTGCCGGCAACGTGAGTGCCAGTCCGCTCGACAGCCATTGTGGTGGGTTTCTCATCACGTGTGGGGCCGTCGATATCTTGGCTGGCGGGGGGTTGATCCGTCCAACAGCGAGGATGGGGTCCAAGATCGATCTCTCACCGAGCGTACTTTTTGATGGCGATATCGTTTAGTGGGAGGACATGCTCGCTTATAACCACTAAGATCGCTGGGATTGTTTTCAGCGGTCGCTGCGATAGATGTCCGCGTGGTGCCACAGGTTTGAGAAGTTATTATCGTTTTGTGTGTCATGTTTCAGTTTGAGCCCACGGGAGGGCCGGTATCGTGAGTCAGGAAAAAAAGATTGAATGTGTTAATCGATTTATTGCATTGGCCAATGAGATGACAGCAGAGGGCGACAGCCCACCTGCGGTCGTGTCATCAGGCCTCATGATGGCCTGTGCGGTCTACAGCACGTATGTAGTGACGGGTAATGACGGTGCGCTGCGAGAAAGTGGCGTCGAGAAGCTCACCAAGCTGTTTGGTGATGAGCTAAAGGTCCTGCAGGCGCGAAAAATAGAGCAAGCGCAGAGGGACGGTAAGGATGTGTCTGCAGCTCAGTCAAATTGAGGTGTTGATGTTTGACGGTCGCTGGACCAGAACAGATCTATTATCCACGATCTGAAAACGAAAAGAGGAGCGTCGCAGTGAGAGAATGTGGGGAATGTACCGCTTGTTGTGAAGGTTGGCTTATGGATAAAGACCTTGACATGTACGCGGGCAAAGCCTGTGCGCATTGTCGGTCAGAGGGGTGCGCGATTTACGAGACCCGACCAGAACAGCCCTGCCGAACTTTCGAGTGTGCTTGGTTGCAAGATGAAGAGGCTTTCCCGGAAGAGATGCGGCCGGATCAATGCGGTGCAATTGTGCTCTCAGCAAGATATTGGAGGGAGTGGAACGTCATGAGAGCAATGCCCGTAGGCCCTACGATTCCGGACGCAACGCTTGAGTGGCTGAGGCTACATACCAAAAGTGAAGAGATGCCGCTCATCTTTTATGAGAGAGGATTTGTTGACGGGGTCTATACCCACACTGATCGGCAACGAGCTTACGGCTCGTCCGAGTTTGCTGCGGCGATCCAGGAAGTGGTGTTGAGGCTGGGTGATACAAACGAGACTGCCTTCACAGCCGACGATGTCGTGAAGTTCAGCTAAGCGATAAAGCGTTTTGCGAGTGGCGTTTGGCTGGTTAACCCCTGAGCGCCAAATCCCTCTTTAGGCTGAGCGCGCCCATCAAGAGAAAACCGACCCCGACGATACTGATTGTGAGCGTGGTGAGCATCGCATAGCGCAGGTTGTTGTCGCCAAATGAGGTGGCGTAGTGATCGCTCAGTAAACCAACCGTCAAAGGCCCCAACCCAAGACCAATCATGTTCAGTATGAAAAACAAAATTGCCGAAGCCATTGCGCGCATCCCCGGTGACACCAAGTTGTGGCAGGTGGCAATGCAGGGCCCGAGGTATAAGGTGCTGAGAATTTGTGACGGGATGATGGCGGCCAACACCAGCGTCTTGTTGCTGCCTAGGAGGGTGTAATAGGCGGGCACCATCGAAGTGAGTCCCCCGATAATGGGTATCCACAGGTACCAGCGGATGTCTCGATTCCCCAGTTTATCGGCGAGAAATCCGCCCAAAAACGTACCCAGTGCGCCTGAGATCCCAGAGATCAACCCCAGTGCTAGCCCCACTTCGCCTAGTGTCATACCGTGGCTTCGCATTAGGAACGAGGGCATAAAATTGCCATTGCCGTAAGAAATAAACGCGGTGAACGCGCACCCTACCGAAATCCACCAAAAGGTCGGCCGTTCTTTGAGGCTGGCGAGGGTCGCTTTGAAGGTTGATTTTGCCGGGACCCCGCCCGGATCCCACTGTCCCCGCTTTGGCTCCTTCACGACCCAAACCAAGAGCAGGGCGTAAAAAATACCCGGCACGCCGACGAGAAAAAAAGCGACTCGCCAGCCGAAGGTCTCGGCGATCCAGCCGCCCGCCGCAAAGCCGATCAAAATGCCAATGTAAATGCCGGTGCTGTAAAAGGAGAGGGCGGTGCCGCGTTGCTTGGCAGGAAAATAATCACTGACCATCGAATGCGACGGGGGTGACCCACCGGCTTCGCCGATACCGACACCGATGCGCGCCGCTAATAACTGGCCATAGTTCTGAGCGAGCCCCGACAGAGCGGTCATGAAGCTCCAGAACCCTAAGGAGACGGCGACAATATTGCGCCGATTGCCGCGATCTGCGAGCCATGCGATGGGAATGCCGGCGGTGACATACACCAAGGCAAAGCTAAAGCCACTGAGCAACCCCAGCTGTGCATCACTGAGCCCAAGGTCCGCTTTGATCGGTTCTTGCAAGATGACCAAGATCTGTCGATCGATAAAATTAAAGGTGTACACCAAGGTCAGCATGACCAGCACGGTCCAGCGATAACGGATGCTCGGGGCGAGGGGGTCCTCTGGCGACATAGTGCCTTCACTGCTGCAGGGGTTGTGAGCCGCATCATGACAGCTTGTGCCGTTTACCGCACCGGAGTGTTAGCATTGCCTCATGCCAAATAAAACAGATCGCCTGACACACCTTGATGACGCGGGGCAGGCCCACATCGTTGATATCTCCGACAAAGCGATCACCACACGGGTTGCGACGGCCACGTCGTGCTTGCGCATGCAGCCAGAGACGCTGAGTGCCATTGTGGCGGATGATTTGCCCAAGGGTGACGTGATGGCGGTCGCCCGGGTGGCGGGTATTCAGGCGGCCAAGAAGTGCGCCGAACTGATCCCCTTATGCCATCCCTTGCCGCTCTCTTCGGTAGAGATCGATCTGCAGCCCGACCAGGACTTGCCGGGGGTGAGGATCACGGTTACCTGCAAGGTCACAGGTCAGACCGGCATCGAAATGGAGGCGTTAACGGCGGCCTCGGTAGCGGCACTGACGCTCTACGACATGTGCAAAGCCATTGACCGGGGCATGAGTATTGAGATGACGCAGCTGGTATCAAAAACCGGCGGTGCGAGTGGAGAGTGGCAGCGTGGGCATCACGATTAAATTGTTTTCCTCGCTGCGCGAGGTGCTGGGTGAGTCGGAATTTGAGTTTTCGCTGACCGAGCTCGACAGTGCTGTCACGGTTGCCGCTGTGAAATCGGCGCTGTCGCAGCGCGGTGCCAGCTGGCAAGAGGCGCTTAATCAGCCTAACTTGGTGCACGCACTGAACCATAAGGTTGTCTACACTGACGCGGTGGTAGCGGCTGGGGATGAGCTTGCGTTTTTTCCGCCCATGACGGGCGGATAGCATGACCGTGTCGATTCAACGCGAGCCGATCGATGTGGCGAGCGAGTACGCACAGTTGGTCGGCCCGCAACCGGGCGCCGCGGTGGCCACTTTTACTGGTTATGTGCGCGATCACTCAGATGCTCACGCAGTGAGTCAGTTGGAGTTAGAACATTACCCCGAGATGGCGCAAAAGGTACTGATGGCGCTGGGGGAGCGCGCGGCAGATCAGTTTGGTTTGAGCCGCTGGCGCATTGTTCACCGTTATGGCCTGCTCGATGTGGCAGAGACCATTGTCTGGGTGGGCGCGGTGGCGGAGCATCGAGGTGAGGCGATCAGCGCCAGTGAGCTGATGATGGATACCCTGAAAACCGACGCGCCGTTTTGGAAGCGGGAGCAGGGCCCCGATGGGCACGTATGGGTGGCGAGTAAAGCAGTCGATCAGCATCGTCGCGCGCGATGGCGGTCAGAGGAGAAAGCGTGAAGTTTTGCAGTGAGTGTGGTGCCACCGTTAATTTAGTAATACCCGACGACGATGACCGGCTAAGGCATGTTTGCTCGGCCTGTGCGATGGTGCACTACGTCAACCCCAAGGTGATCGTGGGCTGCTTGCCCGCAGTTGGTGACAAGATCTTACTCTGTAAGCGCGCCATCGAGCCTCGCTACGGTAAGTGGACACTGCCCGCGGGCTTTATGGAAAACAAAGAGTCCTCGGCTGAAGGTGCGGCGCGGGAGACTTGGGAAGAGGCCGCTGCGAAAGCCATCAACTTGGACCTCTACCGCATCTTTGATGTGCCCTATATCAGTCAGGTGTATCTCTTTTATCGCTGCCAAATTGAAGACGAGGTATTTGGTGTGGGCCCAGAGTCCCTCGAAACCGCTTTATTCTCAGAGCAAGAGATTCCGTGGGATGAATTGGCGTTTCCGGTGGTGCATGAAATTTTGACGGAGTACTTATCGGATCGAAAAACCGAGCACTTTCCGATCCGTAATACCGTGATCGACTACTCCCGTCGGTTGCCGACGGCATCTTGATGGCATCTTGACCGCAACCATGCCGATTGATCTTGCGACGCTCCTTGTTCGTAGTCTCACCAGTCTATTTTTTTAAGGAAGACCCTCATGCCATTTCCTAAGATCGGTAACCTCGCCCCAAAATTTGCCTTGCAAGATCACGAGGGCAACGCGGTCTCGCTGGCTGACTTTAAGGGCAAGTCGGCGGTGGTGGTCTATTTTTATCCCAAGGCGATGACGCCCGGCTGCACCGTGCAGGCACAGGGGCTTCGTGACACGGCAAAAGCGCTCAAAAAGCTGAATACGGTGGTCTTGGGGATCAGTCCTGACCCTATTAAAAAACTGGCTAAATTTGTGGAGCGCGATGCGCTTAACTTTCAGTTACTCAGTGACGAGGACCATGCGGTGGCGGACAGCTACGGCGCTTGGGGCCCCAAAAAATTCATGGGCCGGGAGTTCGACGGTATTTTGCGGACCACCTTTATCGTGGGTCAAGACGGCAAGTTAAAGGCGGTGATGGACAAATTTAAAACCAAGGATCACCACACCGCGCTGATCGCCGAACTGGAGGCGTTAGCGTTAGGATGAGGCGAGCGCGAGTGGCCTCGTTACGGCAATGTTAAGGTACTGTGGCGGCAAAGTTATGGCTTTTAAGGCGCCTCTTTTTGCGGGTGTAGTTCAATGGTAGAACGAGAGCTTCCCAAGCTTTAGACGTGGGTTCGATTCCCATCACCCGCTCCAACATAGCGGCACAGGGCGTCACAGGCGCCTTTTTTGTGCCTGTAAGCGCTGATGTAACTGTTATTCTGCGTTGCGGCTGATAATGTTTTCAGATGTTAATTAGCGACAGCCCGTGGGATTGTTTCAGCATTGGACTGTCGCTGCCGGCACTGTTAATCGAGGCAAGTAAAGCGATTGCAGAGGTCAGAAGCGTGTAATTGCGTAGCGTTTTCATTGATGAATCCCTTTAGGTTTGATGTCTTTTGCGCTGCTATGCCGTCGACAGCTTGTTAGTTTTGGGTTTAAAACCGGTCATTGTGCAAACACCGGTCGTTTTGAAAACACGCTGCCAGCGTTGTTGACGATTTCTTGGTAGAACAAGCCCGCAGCTGTCAGGGGATGACGTTGCCTTTGATAAACAGGGCAGTGAGACTATCCTGAAAGTGGCGGTTAAATCATTAGCAAAAGGTGACTTTGACCAGACGAGGCATCAGCTTTCTATGCCGCTAGGACTGCCACCCCGATAGCGGCAATTAGGCAGCATAGAAAAACCTTCCACAGAGAAAACTGTCGGGAAGACCAATTGATACGATCCTCCCTCTGAGTCTGTCTCGACGACGCCTTAAAACGGCTAAGGTAGAAAAAAACGGCGAGGGATAAAATCGATAACCCCCCAAACAGCACAGTATTTAAATCCACTATCGACTTCTCAGTTTGGCTAACAGTCTCAGCATTTCAAGATAGAGCCATATGAGTGTAACCATGAGAGAGAATGCGCCGAACCATTCCATGTATTTAGGCGCGCCCATCTCCGAACCCTGCTCAATAAAATCAAAATCGAGCACTAGATTTAAGGCCGCTATAGCGACAACGAAAAGGCTGAAACCAATACCGAACAAGCCGTTTGAGTGAATGAAACCGATACCGCCAGAGCCAAACATATTCATAAGCATGCTGACTAAATAGAGTAGGCCTATGCCCATCGTCGCAGAGGTCACCATGAGTCGGAAGTTCTCTGTCGGCTTGACGAGACCTGTTTTATAGAGGAACAACAGTGACGCTAGGGTGCCTAAGGTGAGTCCTACCGCCTGTATCACAATGCCCGGATATTGGGCCTCGAAGATGGCCGAAATGGCGCCTAAAAATAATCCCTCTGCTATCGCATATAACGGCGCTGTGATACCTGACCATTGCTTTTTAAACATGGTCACCAGCGCCAAAAGTAGGCCGACCACTGCGCCGCCGATAGCCCAGGGCATTACCATTGCAGGATTACCGCTCGAGAAAAACATCGACCAGGTATAAGACGCCGAGACGAAGACCAGTGCCAGCAATATGCCCGTTCTATTGACCGTGCCTTGTAGCGTCATCGTTGCCGCAGGCGCACTGGCTGCAAATGATGCGTCGGGAGCGCTGCTGGAGAACGTTTCTGCATTCAGAGAGGGGTTGCCCGATCGACCAAACATCTCTAACGCTTTGTGATTCGACATAGTAGTTACCTTTACCGTTGTTACGACTTAACTCAGTTGAAGCCCCGCCACAGTCTAATGAAGTGGGGCCAGTAGCACTGTGAATCCCATTCTAGCCGCTACGGCGCCTAGTCTGCCCTTTCTCAATAGAGTGTGCTGAGTCTAAGGACAGATTCATAGCGAATTTTCTTGAGATCTTCGCCGCGCAAAATAGCAGAAGGAGAAAAACTTTCTGGTAGACCGATAGAAATGCTAACTTCATATTCAGAGTATTACTTAGGGCGACGTGGCGGTCGGCAGGAAAGCATGGCGGGTATTGGAGCAGAATGTGACGGTTTGTAGTATTTTGAGCAGAACATGAGTCACCTGAGTTTAATAACCAAACTAGTCGTTGTGATTGCAGACGCTGAGGCTGGGTAGGTACTTATTGCCACTCCACTAGGGTCCGCTTGGCGACTTGCAATGTTCCAACCTAAGCCAAGCTGAAGCATCCTACCTAGGCGCTAGAGCGTCCTTGTTACTCGGTCCTCCCGTCTGCCTTATACTTCATTTATGTCCGTTAATCATTCTCTGCTTAGCTCTGTGCGACTCGACGCGTTAACCTTAAAAAATCGCGTAGTAATGGCCCCGATGACCCGTGAGTGCTGCGCCGATGGGTTGCCCGATGAAAGTAACCGGGATTACTACGCGCTGCGGGCAAAGGGCGGTACCGGGTTGATTATTACTGAGGGTTGCTCGGTCAACGCCGATGGAAGTTTTGGTAATAGCGTGCCGCGGCTTTATGGAGAAGGGGTAGAGATTGCATGGCGGCCGCTTGTGAATGCCGTCCAAATTAGTGGCGCCAAAATTTTCGCGCAGCTTTGGCATGTAGGCGCCTTCGCGCCGTCACTAATTGGCATGCATGATTCCGTTGATGATGTGGTGCGGCGACTTAGTCCGTCTGGGTTAGCGGGGCCAGAGCAATCATTTGGGGCAGTAATGTCGCCAGCAGACATCGAGCGCACCATCTCAGATTTTGCCGCTGCAGCTGCTGTGGCACATAGATGTGGTTTCGATGGAATCGAAATTCATGCGGCTCATGGTTACCTCCCTGATCAGTTTTTCTGGCACGTAACAAATCTGCGCAGTGATCGCTACGGCGGGAGCTTGTCTGATCGCGCAGCTTTTACCGCTGATATTATTCGAGCGTGTCGGCTGGCGACCAGCGAGGGCTTTGCAATTTCGGTACGAATTTCGCAATGGAAGCAGCTTGATTATGAGGCTCAGGTAGCAACCACCGCGAATGAGCTGGAGACTTGGTTAAAGCCGATGGTAGATGCCGGCGCCAACATTTTCCATGCATCCACACGCAAATTCTGGCAGCCGGCTTTCACCGAGAGCGATCTGAGTTTTTCTGGTTGGGTGCGCAAGCTTTCTGGCAAACCTACTATTGCTGTAGGCTCAGTCACGCTGGGTAACGACTTTAAATCGGCGGAAGGAAAAACAGCGGCCAGTGCAGCACCAGAGCAACTTGAACTCATTGACGCCTGCTTGAACCGAGGGGATTTTGACCTCTTGGCAATTGGTCGCGCTTTGCTGGCAAACCCAGACTGGGTGACGCTGGTCGCAGACGGCCGTGCGGCTGAGCTTCGTCCATTTACCAAAAACTTACTCGATCAATTAGTCTGATCGATCCCTCAAGGGGTCAGCCGTTTCACCCAGTTCCACTCCGTACCTTCGAAGCCGTTAACAAGACTTGCCTCCACCCGTCGATGGCTGATCAACCAGCCCCCATCAGCCATTTCGAGTTGGTCTATGTAACGCAGACAGACCAGTTCCTGAGTACCGTCTCGCAATTCATGCCAGGTAATCTGGTAGGTTGTGGTGTTTGCCTTACTTCCCCTCAGGTCAATCAGTATCTGCCCGATTTGATGGTGTGTTCGGCGGAACACCTTTTGGCCACTGGCAATGCGTGCAGCAATGTTGTCCCTGCCTTTAACGGCGCCGCCGCGTCCCGCGCCATAGTCGGCTACGGCGTTATTACTGAAGCAGGCTGCAACACCTGCGATGTCATACTCATCTAGACAACGACAGTAAGTGGCTAAAAGCTGTCTGATGCGTTCATGATTTCGTAGCTCTTCGATCGCCTCGACCAGTGTGGTGGTCGTATTTTCCGTTTCCATAACTTGCTCTCGGACAGAATATGGTGGGATAACTTAGCGGAAATTCAGCAATTTTGTGAGCTGAATTTAAAAGCTGCATATGGCGGGGCTTCCTCCGTAAGTCCGCTGTGAGGCGGATCTCACGGAAAAATGTATGACTGTCATGCGCGATCATTGCCGGCTTCGGGTGCTCAGCATGACAACCAAATCACAGCCAAGAGCGTAATGAGCTAAGGGGCGGTTGGTGATCAGCGGCAAAACCGACCGAACGTGGCCGTAAGTAGCGTGATGGAGATGGTATGTCTGATAACCCCGACGAGCACTTCCGCGCTTTTTACGGTGAAGCGGCCGAGGGCAATCTATGTGGTCTGCGCGCAATGTCGACCGCACTGCCCGATCACTTGCCGGCAGGGCCAGCCACACGCTGCCTGACCCGGGATCTGGGAGAGAGGCAAGCCGAAGTTGGGTGTTTCTCTGATCAGGGTAGGCCGATCGAGTGCTGTGGGCATGGGTTGCTGTGCAGTGCCGCGTTTTGGCGGGCGCGATGGGGCTGCGATGGTGTGCTGGTCAATGGCGCCACTCACATTCCCTTTCGTCAGGATGGCGTGCTCATCTGGCTGCAATTTCCCTATCCTGATCTAACGCCCTCGGTACTCCCCCCGGGCATTGATCGTCTTTTATCCGGTGCCGCATTGTCCTGCGATCGGGTTGGTCCTGCGTCGGGGTATCTGTTGGTCGAGCTTCAGTCACCCGACGAACTGGCCGCCATGACACCGCCCGGCGAGGCATTGAAGCCACTGACCGATCGGGCGCTACTGGTGTATGTTCGATGCGCACAAAATGACGCTGCCCCGACGCCTTATTGCTTTCGTTATTTTGCGCCTCAGTATGGGTCCGCCGAGGACACGGCGACCGGTTCAGCGATGCGTCTCATAACCGCCAGCGCTCGCACACGCTACACTGACCATGAAATAATGGCAGCGCAGTTATCGCCCCGAGGGGGTCTGCTTTATGGTGCCGTTGAAGGCGACACCGTTTGGGTCGGTGGACAGGTGCAAAGGGAACAGCAAATAGGATGAATCAGGCAAGCGTCGGGTCGCTGGATTTAGTCTCGCGGTTCCGTGAGGTCAGGCAAGCGTCGCTGAGTCATTGCCGGTCATTATCCATTGAAGATCATTCTCTTCAGGCGGAGGCCTTTACCAGCCCGCCTAAGTGGCACCTCGCGCACACCACGTGGTTCTTCGAGACCTTTGTTTTGGTGCCCTTCCTCAACGGATACGAGCCGGAGAATCTGGCTTACGAAATGCTGTTTAACTCTTATTACAACGGCATTGGTGAGCAATTTCCCCGACCGAAACGTGCGTTACTGTCACGTCCCTCGCTGGAGGAGATTCACCACTATCGCTCCACGGTTGAGGCGGCCATTTTGCAATTGCTCGCAGACGACGCGCATGGCGCGCGCGAGACAATTCACGCTCGGGTGCGATTGGGTATTGAGCATGAATGCCAGCATCAGGAGCTTTTTTTTACCGATATCAAATACTCACTGTCGATCAATCCGCTGTCTCCCGCTTATTCGGCTGCGGCGGCACCGACGTGTTCGGACGACGCCACAGCGCCGTTGGCCTGGTCAGTTGTTGACGGTGGACTGGTGTCTATCGGCCACGATGGCGCCGGCTTTTGTTTCGACAACGAACAACCCCGTCACCCGGTTTACATCGCACCGTTTGAGCTGGCTCAGAGACTGGTCACCAATGGCGAGTATGAGCAGTTTATTGCTGACGGGGGGTACCAGCGCCCTGAGTTGTGGTTAGCAGATGGTTGGAATACCTTGCAGCGCGAGAACTGGACGGCGCCGCTGTACTGGCGGGGCAGTGAGGAGTACACCCTTGAGGGGTTGGTGTCTCGCAGTCCACAGTCGCCGGTCACTCATATCAGTGGTTATGAGGCCGAGGCCTACGCGCGATGGGCGGGGGCGAGATTGCCGACAGAGCAGGAGTGGGAGGTGGCCGCGAGCATGGCGCAGCCGGCTGGCACCCATGCAGTTCGTCTTCATCCGGAGCCCGCGGACAGCGCTGAGCAAGGATTGCAGCAGCTTTACGATGCGTGTTGGCAGTGGACCCGAAGCGCCTATGTGCCGTACCCCGGATTCAGTCCAGCCGAGGGTGCCATTGGTGAATACAATGGCAAGTTCATGAGTAATCAGTGGGTGCTGCGCGGTGGCTCATGTGTGAGCAGCCCCGGGCACTTGCGCCCTTCTTACCGCAATTTTTTCTATCCCGAAGACCGTTGGCAGTTTACCGGCCTCCGCCTCGCACGCGACAGCGCACAGGATCCGTCATGAACAGTAAGCCGCCCTTGTTGGCACCGGCAAATATCAGTTTCTTTGATGCCCACCCGGCACCGGATGACTGCCATAACGAAATCTTGGCGGGCCTGCAGGCAGAGCCCAAGACGCTGGATCCAAAATGGTTTTACGATGCCGAGGGATCGGCTTTGTTCGAGCAGATCACCGCGCTGCCTGAGTATTACCCCACGCGCACTGAGGTCAGTATTCTCAAGGCGCAGCGGGACAGTATTGCGGCATATTGCGGTCAGGGTAGCGTACTCATCGAGCCCGGTGCAGGCAATTGCGCAAAGGCCCGCTTGTTACTCGATGCGATTAAGCCCTCCGCATTCGTGCCTCTGGATATTTCAGCCGATTTTCTCTTCAGTGCGGCGCAGGAGGTCGCGGCGGCTTATCCTTGGCTCTCGGTGAGTGCGTTGTGCGCTGACTTCCGCGACTTTTTGTCCTTTGAGCAGCACCTTCCTGTGGGGCGTCGTGTCTTATTTTATCCCGGTTCAACGATTGGCAATCTCGACCCGCAGGCCGCCCTCAACTTTTTAGAGCAGGCGGTGAGCCTGATTGGATCTGATGGCGGCGTGCTGATCGGCGTTGACCTGCACAAAGCCACCGATCGGTTGGAGGCGGCCTACAACGATGCCGCGGGTGTGACAGCACGATTTAATCGCAACATCCTGCGGCGTGTGAATGATCTGGTGGGAGCCAATTTTGATCCCGACGCTTTTCAGCATCACGCCTTTTATAATGAGACGCTGCGGCGCATCGAGATGCATCTGATCAGTGCGCATGACCAGACAGTTCACATCAGTGGGCATGACATCGATTTCTCGGCCGGTGAGCACATACACACTGAGAGCTCCTATAAATACACGGTAGAGGGCTTTTCCGATCTCGCCGCCCGGGCGGGATTGCGGCGCGTTCAGACCTGGATGGATGATGAGTGCCTGTTTGCACTGCATTACCTTGAGCCCATGGATCGCTGATCACGATACATAGTCCATGGCGATTGGCGGCGGTAGCGACCACTGAATCGATTAACGACAAGCGGGGACCGATGGACCATGACAATACAAACTGAAAACGTATGGGAGTATCCGCGGCCGGCTATTTGCGAGCCGTTTTCAGGCAATCTCAGGATCGTTCACGGCGGCCGGGTGTTGGCAGAAACCACACGAGGGTTTCGCACCTTAGAAACCTCGCATCCCCCCACCTACTATTTTCCACCTGATGCCGTGGACCTCTCGCGATTGCACAACAGCGAGCATCGCACCTTTTGCGAATGGAAGGGTGCCGCTAGTTATTTTGATCTCGAGGGCGCGTCGGGGCCCGTGGCAAATGTGGGCTGGACCTATCACCGCCCCTCTCAGCTCTTTGAGCCTATCACCGATTACTTAAGTTTTTACGCCTCGAGGGTCGATGCGTGTTTTGTCGAGGGAGAGCAGGTTCAGGCCCAGGCGGGGGATTTTTATGGTGGCTGGATTACCTCAAACCTCGTGGGTCCCTTTAAGGGTGTGCCGGGGTCTGGCGGCTGGTAGCACGAATGTGGGGACGACAGCCTTTACGATACGCAGGTCAACACGGAGGTCGAGGTAGACGGCTTGTTGATCTTCAGCGTTGCTCAGGATCGCTTCATCGACAAAGCGTCCGCCGCGAGCGCGAGCCCCGGCTGCAGTGTGCCGTCTTGAGTGAGGATGCCTGATTGCGCTCAATGGTTTGGCCGCTTCTGCACTGAAGGGGACTTATCGGGCAGTAGGGCGGCAGATTAACGCGCCATTACGTTTACCCGTCAGGTGACTGTCAAAGACGATATTCGTTTGTGGTCGGCGATGCTACGCTCCAACCGTCGATGACGGTTAAGGAGCCAGGCATGGCGGAGCGATTGCAGAACAAAATAGCGGTGGTAACGGGCGGTGCCTCGGGCATTGGTGAGGGGATCGTGCGCCGGTTTTGTGCGGAAGGCGCCACCGTGCTGGTAGCCGATGTTGATGAGACAAGCGGTGCCGCAGTCGCGGTTGAGTGCGGCGCAGAGTTCGTGCGGCTCGATGTCAGTTCTGAGCAGGCGTGGTCTGCCCTCGCAGAAAAAGTCCGCGCAGACTACGGCCACTTAGATGTGATGATCAATAACGCGGGCATCGTCAGCAATGCCGACATCATGACCGTCGACGTGGCCACCTGGAACCAACTGCTGAGTATTAACCTCACCGGAATGATGCTTGGCTGCCAAACCGCCATTGCGCTGATGCGAGATAATCCGGCTGGCTCCCGGGGGTCTATCGTCAATACGGCATCGTCCACCTCCTATCTGGCGATCCCCGACGTGGCTTACACCACGTCCAAGGCAGGCGTAGTGGGGCTCACTAAATCGGTTGCCGTGGCGTGTGCTAACGCGGGCTTACAGATACGCTGCAACTCGATTCATCCTGGTGCAACCCTCACCAATATTCTCAAAACAGCGATTGCACAAGCGCCTGAAGTCGAAGCAGCCTGTAATCAAATGTCCCCATTGGGGAGAATGGGAACGGTCGAAGAGGTGGCCGCTATGGCGCTATTTTTGGCGTCCGATGAATCGGGTTTTTGCACGGGGGGGCAGTTTCCTGTGGAGGGCGGCACGGTCAGTCAGCACCCCACTATGTGACAAGGTGGGTGATGGTCTTTCGATGCGGCGATCCGTGCTGGCTTGAAGGTCCGAGAAAAATTAGGTTTACTGCAACGTCATCGATGTCCCCTGAAAATCATGAATAGGAGTAAATCATTATGAAAACGTTCTTTGTTCTTGCCTCGCTAACCCTTTTTCTGGCCGCTTGTGGTCAAAGCGACGAGCCTGCTGCGGTGGCTGCCCCGGAGGTCGCTGAGGTCGCAGCGCCCGAGGTGTCAGAGACCCCGATGCAAAGTAGTGCGGCTGGTGGTGAGTTGCTGGTTGACTATATTTGGAATAACACCGCAGACGATATGACCGAGGCGCAAATGGCGGGCCTTATCGATGGATGGAACGCGCGCATCGATGCGGGCGGCTATAACATGCTGGGCGCTAATGTGTTGATGCCCCAGTTTGAGACCGATGACTACGATCTGATCTGGGTGGTCATGTGGCCCTCTAGTGAGGCCCGTGAAGCGGGCTGGGCCGATTGGAATGCGAATCAAGCCGACGACTGGACGGCAGAATTGGCCGGTGCCATGTCCTACGAACCTGAGAACGTTTATACGTTTAAGCCGACAGACGGTCATGATGGCATGGCAGACATCGCGGTGGGTGACACCTTCCATCCTCGATTCGACTTTTGCTCTTTTAATGAAGGGCAGGACGCGGCATCGCTTGCTGCCTTTCGTGCCGAGTATGACGCATCGCTCGTGGAGGGTGAGTCCAACAACTATGGGTACTACCTGATGGAGCCCCAGTTTGATCTCGCCGATGCCGATTTTGTATGGCTCGATCTGTTCGGTGACGAGGCAGCGGTTGAGGCGGGCACGGCAAGCTGGTCTGGTTCAGCGCTAGAGGCCAGCTGGGAAGCGATGGCGACTTGCCAGAACTTCGCATTCCTGGCGACTGCTATTAGGCGCTAGTCCCTCGCGGCCTTCGGTTTATTAAGATCTGAAACTCACGTAGCACGCTGTTCTCAGCGTGTTACGTGGGCATCGGGCAAGGTGGTTATCCGCTCACGGTACCGATGTAATCAAACGGCTCAACGAGCACGGGCATGTCGTCGGTGCACTCACGATCGTACTTAGAGAGCAGTCCATTCCAATACGTTCGATGGAGCGGGATCCAGATGTCAGGATCTTGCACGGGCGGGCCATCCAGTGACGACTCATTGATCCCCATCTCACCAAAAGTAATGTTGCGAATATCGGTCAGTTTGACCAAGAGGCGGGGCTTGCCATCGTAGTCGCAAAGCAAGATGGGCATGCCGACTTTGGGGTGGGGAAAGTGATTGGCCTCAAGCACCCACGGCAAGCTAAAAGTGGCCACCTTTTCGCGTGATTGGATAAAACCAAATATTTGCTCTGTTGTCTCGGCATCGATACCGAGGGAGCGAACCTGATAATCACCCGTTAATTCCGGATGGGCGATAAGCACCTGCTCCCAGCACGCATCGAGTGCGTCTAAGTCGGGTTGGGCTGGGCCGTCTGAGATGACGATATAGCGAGTGATGGTCGACTCCTTCGGTTACGGTCTGATCCACTGGTGGTATCAAGGCGCAGGGCGCTGCGCTATCACCTAGTCAGAGGTTGGATGATCACTTCTGTTGTTATGGGCCAATAAATAAGCCGTTTTGATGAAAAGATCCTTGCCGTGGGCTAAGTCGATATCGGGTCTAAAAAATCCATTGAGCTTCGACCCGGCGATGACCGCGTATAAGATCTCGGCCCTTTCCATGCAGGCGTCCTCATCGATCTGATTGTGAGAAAAAACGACGCTGAGTAGCTCGATGCAGCATCGGTCTAGTTCGCTTTTGTGCGCAGCGAGACTTGGGTCGGTCACCGAAGCGCCAATGGCTTCCCACATCAAGCCGGTAGAGAGGTGATTGACGGATTTGTTTTCGGTGTAGAAAAAGTCGGAGAGGTAATTTATTTTTGCCGCAAAGTCGTGCTGTTTCAGTGCCGCCATGCCTTCAACAATGACATCGCACTGATGCTTGAACACCTCAGTCAGGATGTCTTCTTTCGAATTAAAATAGTAAAAGACATGGCTGGGCGCAATATCGGCTTCTTGCGCGATGCCGGTCATCGAGGTCTTCGAAAACCCGTTTTTTTCCAGCGAGGACAAGAAGCCACTGATGATGCTGTCTCTGCGTTTCGTGCCCTTGGGTTTGTTCGGTTTGTATAGCTGCATCGTTACTGTAAGCCGACCCTGTTGTTTAGGTGAAACTGACCGTTTTCCGAGCGCCCATTGCGTGCCATGGCGATGGGGTCGCCGATTCTTGGCTGTTTTGCCACAGCAGCAACGCGTTCACTCAAGCGGCTTATATTAGGCGCAATGACAACCGAGACCAATATGATCTCACAATTGGAGAATAAGCCAACCGCCCGCGCGCAGCGCGGGCAAACGGTCTGCAAAGCGACTGGCCGAGCGGGTCTGCGGTCTGTTTTAGGGGTGAGCGGGCTCGCCTGCTGCGATGGCGCGGGCTTCTCGTGTATTAAAGTCCTGTCGATAATGCCGAAACAGCAGGACAGTAAATATAGCCACGATCAAGTAGACCAGTAATGCCAGCTTCAAACTCAGACCCAATGAATCAGAGGGCGTATTGCCAGATGCTTGAAACGTATCGCTGAGGTAGCCAATGGTGAAGGGGCCCATCGCGAGCCCTAAAAATGTGCCCATTGCCAGGTAAAAGGCAGAAGCGGTAGCGCGCATCCTGGGGAGCACAAGGGTGGTGATGATGCCGCCAGCGGCGCCAGTCCACAGCACACTGACAAACTGCAGAAACGCGTTGGCAATATAAGCCTCTTGAAGGGTTTCTGCGTTGAGCACAAACAGCGCAGCAATGATCGTAAGGATGCCCGAGATGAGGCCCATGAACGTGTGAGCATCCTCGCGGATATGACGCTTCATCAGATCGGCTACCACCCCGCCAGTGGCCACACCCACGCCGCCGCAGATGGCAGTAGAAAGTCCCAGAACCATCCCGAGCTCTGATAAGTCGGCATCAAATTTACGCAGCAAGTACTGGGCAAGCCACAGCGCGAATCCGTAGGTGATGAAGGTAATAATGGGGTAGGCGAGGTTGACGTAGATCATCGACTTACAGCGAAAGATCATCGCATAGGTCACTGGATCTCTCACGGCTAGAGACTTGGCCCAGCTGAACATGGCATAGACACCGACACCGAGCACCACCCACTGCGTCACGCGACCAGTGAGGTGACTGATCAGGCTCCCCAGCGCGACAATGATGATTGCTGCGAGGATGTTGGTGATCAAGGGCGCCGTAAAGCCCACTCGGCGATACAGGCTAATGACTGAGAAAGGAGGCAGAATGCTGGCGAGCTCGCTCCAACCTTCTCTAAAGGGATGGGGGTGGTTTTGAATACTGGCGACATTTTCGCTGTAGCCGCGCACGGGTTCTTTTAGCGTTCTAAACAAAGCTGCAAGCAACACGCCGGGAGCGCCGACGATGATAAACGTGACCTGCCATCCCTTGAGTCCGAGGGGCGCGTTGGCAATATCGGGATAGCTCAAGTTCCACCAATCGACGATCCAGCCGCCGATAAACATACTTAATCCCATGCCGATATAAGCGCCCGTAGAGTAAATGGCGATAACCGAGGCCCTGTCTTTGGGTTCGAACCAATCAGACAAAAGAGAGTAGGCTGAAGGCGTCGCGGTGGCTTCACCAATACCGACGCCGAACCGAAAGAAAGTGAGACTGGCGGCACCGCCCGCCATCCCGCATAACATCGTCATGACGCTCCAGGTAAACAGGCCGCAGGCGATGAGTGTTTTGCGGACCCACAGATCTGCTAGGCGTCCAAGGGGTAGGCCAAAGATGGCGTAAAAAACGGCAAATGACGTGCCGTATAAAAACCCCATTTGAGAGTCGCTGATACCGAGGTCTGCCTGAATTTCGCCAGCGAGGATGGCAAGAATTTGGCGATCTAATAGGTTCATCGCATAAACGAGAATCAGCAAAAAGAGGATGTATTTCGCATAGGGCCCACCGATCCGATAAGGACCGATATGAAAGTTCGGGGGTGACTGAGACGGGCTGTTAGCGTGATTAAAATCCATAATCGTGTTGTCTCTTTGGGTGCTGATGAATCAACTGGGTGTCACCTCGACGGCGTGGAGTTAACGAGGCCAATGTCTGCGCTATACCCCGCGATTCCCCGCTTCTTTTTGCATCGGCACATAATCGTCGTAGTTGGGCCGCCTCACTATGGACCCCGTGGTAACCCCTGCATCGGTGGTCAGAGTGAGGCCGCTGGTATAGCCGGATTCATCGCTACCCAACCAAAGCGCTGCGTTAGCCACGTCGAGCGCGGTGCCGGCACGTCCTGGCAATGGCGAATTAGCCGCCAGAGTTTTGGCGACCTCATCTGTCGCATGGTGATCCTGCAGGTGGGCATCGGCTACCATCGGCGTCGCCATTGAGAAGGGGGCGATGGCATTGACCCTCACATTGTGTTGGCAAAGTTCAGCGCTGGCACTGGTGGTCAGCCCAATGACGGCATGCTTTGCGGTGGTGTAGGCATGAGGTGCGAGCCCGCCCATGACCCCGGCGACGCTAGACATGTTGATGATTGAGCCCGAGCGCTGTTGCTTCATGACAGCGGCCGCATGCTTTACGCCGTAAAAAACACCATTAATGAGAATATCGGTAGTGAAACGCCACTCATCGGCGGGAGTCTGGTCAATGGGGCCTTTGGCGCCGACGATACCTGCGTTGTTGAACATAATGTCCAGTTGACCAAACGCTGACAGGGCACGATCGACCAGTTTTTTAACGTCGGCTTCGAGGGTGACGTTGCAGTGCTCAAAAAAAACGCGATCGCCGAGTGCGTTGGCGAGGTCGTGACCCAGATCCGATTGGATATCACCGAGAATCAGGGCACAGCCTTCTTCTTTAAATCGACGAGCGGTCGCGGCCCCAATGCCACTGGCCGCACCGGTGATAACAGCTACTTTTCCTTGCAGGCGGTGTTGTGTCATGACGTCTCCTAGCGATGCAATCTGCGTGACGGTTCTTGAATGCGCCAGCACACGATGAGTTACCAGTTTGCCTTATGTTGACCCGTTTTTTTGCCGGAAACTTCACGTCGGGAAAAGCGTTCCAGCAAGTGGGCCGAAGAGAGCAAAACACTGTAGTAATGCGGCTTTACGCTGACTACGCTACCCATCTGTCGGTCGCGATTCAAACCTAATTTTTGACGATGTTTAAAAATTTACAAATTGACTCAGCCCAGCCCAGCCCCTGTACTGCCCGCTGTAGTAAAAAAATAAATTATTGGAGCGACAGCATGGATAGGGTTTTTCCCAAGTTCGAGGGTTCTGCAAAACATCTTCAAAAAAAGCTCACGCTCATGTGTGGGCTGGTATTGGCAGCGACGGGCTCTCAATACGCAGTGACACAAGAGGAAGGCGAGAGCGCCTTGGCCATTGAGGAGGTCATTGTGACCTCTAGAAAACGCCAAGAGTCGATCCAAGATGTGCCCATTGCGGTAACTTCCATTACTGATCAGCTAGACAATCCTGCGATCAGAAACCTCAGACATATCGAAGGATTGGCGCCTAACGTTCAGGTTCGCCAGTCTATGGGTCGTACGGCTGGCCACGCCATTTCTATTAGGGGGATTGGTTACAGCAACGATGAAAAAAGCTTTGATCCGGCTGTTGGCGTTGTTTACGACGGCATTGCACTCACCACCAACTCGGGAGCTTTGATTGATAATTTTGATATTGAATCGATCGAAGTGATGCGAGGCCCACAGGGGACTCTATTCGGCAAGAATACAATTGCCGGCGTGATTTCATTGACCCGAACCGATCCTACAGGCGAGCTAGGCGGCTCCATTTCTGGCACTTTGGGTAATTTTGGACGCACAGATGTGAAGGCGATCCTAAACTTCCCTATCATCGAAGATGTACTGGCGGTAAAGCTGTTCGGAGCGAGCTTGCAAGATGACGGTTACATTAAGAATGTCACGCTAAATAAAGATGTCGCGAAGCAAGATTATCTCAATTACGGCGCTAAGTTCTTGTGGACGCCGACTGATAACTTCACTGCGAAGCTCACGATAGAAACGATTGATGACCAAAGTGACAACGGTGCTTTTCGAAACCTCACAGGTTTAGGTGGTAATCGCGCCATTGCACTCCAAGATGGGTACTCAGGCGGTTGGGAGCCTTACTCACCGGCAATCGTGGCGCTTACCGCGCTAGAGGGGCCCGCTGCGACAGACTGGCGAATACAGGCCTACAACGATAATGCGTCTTATCCCGATATTCGTGGGGAAGGTTGTCTTCTGGAAAATGATCCGGGTTCTACTGCGACAACTACCAGTGCCTCGAAAGAGAACCTAGGCGACATGGAAACCGATGCCATCACGTTGCAGATGGACTACGAGTTCAGTAATGGCTCTACGGCAACCTATATTTACGGGCATCGTGATACGGAAGAGCTGGCCATATGGCCTTACTCTGGCAGTGCTTGCGATTTCATTACCATTGATAACCAAAACGAGAATGACCAAGAGAGCCATGAGTTGCGATGGGCGACCTCGGGCGACAACTTTGATTTGGTGCTAGGTGTTTATCAGATGGAGAACTCCTACTCGCAGGATTGGTTTACCTACGATTTCTGGGAGATAGTGAGAACGCCTGAGCTGTTGGTTGCACTCTACGGTGCCACGCCAGAGCAGGTTGACCGACTGGGTAATGACTTCGGTCAAAATATCTACCAATCGCAGGAAGCGAAGAGTCAGGCCGTATTCGGACAGTTCGACTACGATATTACTGAGCGGCTCGAAATCTCCTTGGGCTTACGCTATTCGAAAGACGAGAAAGACTTTTTTGCCCGACAATTTTGTATCAAGGCTGACGCCGACCGTGATCTCCAAAACTGGGGTGAGTGTGTTCACGGCGCGCAATACGCTGACGATGAAAAGACGGGCAGCTGGGATGAGAGCTGGAGTAAAACAACCGGTAAAGCAGGCTTGTCCTACCGACTTAGCGAAGACGTTATGGTCTACGGTTCTTATGCCACTGGCTTCCACAGCGGCGGTTTTTACGGCAAGAACCAGCGACTGGTTGATTACGCGATCACCTACGACCCTGAAGAGATTGAGAGCTTAGAGCTGGGCGCAAAAATGGAGTTCTTGAATAACAGGGTGCGTTTAAACGTGGCAGCCTTCAGCAGTAATGTTGAGAAACTGCAGGCGATCACGACCTTGCCAGCCGACGACGGCACGGCGGTATCGGTCCCGTTCAACGTGGGTGAAGTGGAGTATCAGGGCTTTGAGATTGAGGGCTTGGCTCGCATCACAGACGGGTTTACGTTAAGTGGTGCAGTCGGGATCCTCGATGCAGAGTACAAGTCGTTTGACGCTGACCTCTCGTCGACGCAGGGTGGTAACCCTGTCGACAACAGCTATCTCAAGCCCAAGCAGGCGCCAGACCTAACAGTGGGCGTGACGGCCAACTACACCGCAGAGGCGTTTGGCGGTTTGCTGTTGACGGATCTGACGTACTCATGGACAGACGACTTCTACACGCAAGAGGATAACGATCCAGTGTCCTTGGTGGAGTCTTACGGTAAGACAAATTTGTCGATCGCATACGATCGCGGCAATTATAAAATTGCAGCCTTTGTGAACAACATCGAAGACAACACCAACTGGGTGAGTCGAACGACCTCTACCCTCATCACCTATGGACAGCAGTCTAAAGGGCGCACCTATGGGGTGGAGTTGTTAGTGAATTTCTAACGGAAACGGTATGTCACCACTGGCCCATTGGGGATGACTCAATGGGTCTTTTTTTTGCCCGTCGTGCGGTGAACTGGATACCCGGTAGATCCCACTCTTTTTTTGGCGGATTAGGAGTCAGTGTCGCGGCTTTGGCGTAGTGGGTTCGATCACTTGGCGCTGATCTAGTACTTTGACGAAGCACAGCGAGAGAGCGTGCGACATGGCTGGGGGCTGAACTGGCATCTTCACGGGGCGTAGCGGGAGTGTCGAGTGTAGCAGGGGCCATCTACCCTTGATCCACCTTTTGGCGCTGAGCGGGCTGCCAGTGACTGCTAGGCATGCAAGCCTTGCAATCTTCATACGGCTGCACAAAGTGCGAGATACACGCGAGAAACACGCTACGGAGGCGTCAGTGAGGCACTGTGTGTTCAGCCGCCATCACAACGGGACCACTGAAAGTAGCAGTTATCGGTGCTTCGGCAATCGTCCGGAGGCTTTGCCCGTCAAAATCGAGGTGCCATCCTCATTCTTTTGCCATACGCGGCAGTGCACGACATCGTACGCGTCGCCACATTCAAGGGCTTCGATCTCTCCACCGCAATACAAATTATCGTCTGGAAAGACGTTGGCTGAAAATCGGATTTCGGTGCTCACCAGGTCCCACGGTTGATGCAGCCAGTTGGTAAAGAACTGATAAAGGTAGGCTTGGTTCAGTGGCCCTTGCTGAACGGTGTCTGGTAAACCCCGTTCCTGCGCGTAAACGCGATCAAGATGCAGCGGATTTGTGTCGCGCAGAATCAGCGCAATCGGAATGTAATCAAAACGATCCATGGGGCCAAATTTGGTGGTGGGAAGTGCCATGCCGACCATTAGGTCTTCAAACAGGGGCTTATTGGGTGCAATAGTCATTTGAATAAAATGTAAGACTGTTTGCCGGTCATGGTGATTTCACCGTCCCAGTCTCCCTTAATGATGAATGCCAGTTGAACGACGTCAAAAGTGTTTTGTCCAGTTTTTTCATAGACGTCACTAATGACGGCGCTGATTTCGACCTCTTCACCCACATAGAGTGGACGATGATATTGAATAGATTGCTCACCAAACATGGCAGTTCCATCGCGGTAGTCAAACCAAAAATCGGTGCCCCAGTCGAAGGTTCGCAGCAGGCCTAGAACCGCGACCAAAGGTGCAAATGACGGGGGTGCAACGTGCTTCGCTTCCGCCACGAAATCGTGGGAGTCTGACATCACGCCCAGAAAGTCGCTGACATCCTCGCAGGAAATACGGTAATGGGCGGTTCGCAGTACTTTCCCTATCAGCGCTTTGCGATCTGCTGTCGGAGGCTCAGTGCTTGAAATTTTCTCGCTTCCTTATGTTAATAACTTGATTGGACCATCGTGCCATGCAACATGCCGCGATATGTACCATGTCCGTCTGTCATATTTTGACGTGCGAGGTGCTCAAAAACACCGTCGCTGTGCTTATACTACTTTCTGAAGTCTCTAGGAGGCCATCATTATAACGAGAGAGCCTTTTATCGACTGTTCAAAAGCAACCTGAGCATGAAAGTTAGCGGTCTGGTATGGCGTGTTCAAACTGTATTTTTTTAACACCCATAAAAATTTACGAATTGACTCTTCGAGGGGTGGCGCATTCACTATCCGTGTCGTGCGGTAAAAGCAATGTAATCGGAGTGGCTTGATTCAGACGCGCGGAGTGCACCCAAAATATGTCGAGGGAGGAGAGGGTATCAACCGAGAGGCCGTCCCGTGACAATAATCTGGCTCGTCAGCTGACGACCTAAAAGACTATGGAATGTGACATTGCGAAACACTAACTACTTGCTGTCTCAATTATTGGTGACTGCGGCGGAAAAATACCCCGATCGACCGGCACTGATTTTTCCAGATGCGCGACTAACGTACGCGCAGTTGTCTGAATTGAGTCAGCGCTACGCGCGAGCGATGGTGGGTCACGGATTGTCACGTGGTGACCACGTGGGGATTCTGGCGGTCAATCGGCCTGAGTACATCGCGCTCCTATTCGCCTGCATGTTCTCAGGCACCGTCGCCGTATTGCTGAATGCGCGTTTCCGCGTTCAAGAGTTGCAGCATGCGGCTACGCACTGTGATCTCAAATGGATATTCGTGGGTCAAAACGAGGGTGTGCCGCATGCGGCGAGGTTGCTTGAGGCCCTACCAGAGTTAGCAAACGCGGATGCCAATGAAGCCGTTTCGGTGCCCGCAGCGCCGATGCTGGAGCGTGTAGTGACACTCGATGCCTTTGATCAATCTGGCTTTACCGCATTCACCGATTTTCTTGCTGAAGAGACCTTGGCAACGCCGGCGCAGTTTGATGCTCGGCAGGAAGCAGTCATCGCCAGTGAGCCAGCACTCATTATGTTTACCTCGGGTACGACCTCTCTGCCCAAGGGTTGTATGTTGACGCAGGAGTCGGTGTTCAGAACGTCGTTAGCGATGAGGAATCGTTTGGGCATGTCCGCGGATGAGCGGATGTGGGACCCGCTGCCCATGTTCCACATGGCGTCAATTCTGCCGATGCTGAGTCTTTTCCATGACGGCGGTGCTTGTCTGACTGACGAGAAGGTCGATATTGATCGCGCGGTGGCCCAGATCAACGAGGAGCGCGCCACCTTTTTATACCCCGCTTTCCCCGCGATCATGGCGGAGCTGATGAATCATCCTGATATGAAGCTCGATCAACTGGGTCATGTTCGGTTGATCAATAACATTGGTTCAGCTGAGGCGTTGCGAGAAAATATGCGCGCGTGGCCATCTGCGACCCACATCAGCGCTTTTGGGATGACCGAGCTCAGCGGTATCGCGAGCCACACTGACCCCAACGATACGCCAGCGCAGCGTGCGGAGACCTGCGGTAAACCCTATGAGGGCATTGAGGTGGCGATCGTTCATCCTGAGTCAGGGCATGTATGCACTGAAAACGAGCAGGGCGAGATCCGTGTGAGAGGATTTGTTTTGTTCGATGGTTATTACAAGCAGCCTGAAGAGACTGCTCGCGTAATCGATGATCGGGGTTGGTTTCGTACCGGCGATTTGGGTTCCTTGGACCCTGAAGGCCGTATTCGTTTCCACGGCCGCATTAAGGATGTGCTGAAAGTGGGGGGCGAGAACGTTTCACCGCTCGAAGTTGAGGCCTGGCTGTCGACCCACCCAGACGTCATGGTGGCGCAAGTGGTTGGTGCACCTGATGATCGGCTCGATGAGGTGGTCGCCGCCTTTATCCAATTGAAGCCGGGCGCCAGCGTCTCGGCAGAGGAGATCGTTGACTATTGTGAGGGCCAGATTGCTTCGTTTAAGGTACCCAGAGTCGTACGATTTGTAGACGAATGGCCGATGTCGGCGACTAAAATACAGCGTTCAGCTTTGCGAGAGCAGTTGTTAGCTGAGGCCGCGGTTGAGTAGATAAGCGCGTTCAGCCGTTGCTGAATCAAATAGTGAGAGGGCGTGGCGAAGCCATTTATCCACGCCATCAAAGAGCCTAGGTGATCAAACAGCCCGGGTCATCAAACAACCCGGGCCATCAAGCAGCGCGCGCCATCAAACAATCTAAGCCATCACGCAGCTTAAGCCGCTTCTGACAGGCAATATCAGGAGGCGGGTGGTGTTACAAACTTTCCGTCCCCTCACCCCGCTGTGTCATGCAAACCCCGTTATGCGCACGTGCAGTGGCCGCAAGCCTATGCGGAGCGCCCCGCATGATCCTGCGGGTCGTAGTATTGCGTTTGGCTGCAGCCCTCTTTCTTCACCCACGCCGATCCGGACTGATTGCCGAGCAGAGATCGTGGGGCCGGGTGCGCGTCACGCTGCGTTTCACTCTATGCCCTCCCTGATTTAAAGTGGTGTCGCACAGCTTGTCTATCCCTATCGATGCGAGTGAGCTGATGGTTTCATTTATTGTGATCATAGTCGTTAGTGCGTTGTGAGCATGTTGAGCGTGAACTGAAAAGATCCAAGGAGGACAAACCCATGATCAAGAGTATAGCGTTAACCGTATTGCTCACAGCCGTTGTGGTGGCAGGGATCTCCCAACACTTTTGGGCTGGCAAAAAACGGGCGATGATCGACGGAATGACCGAGAGACGCCTCAGTCAGTTTGAGGCGCTTTCAGCGACCCATGCGGCGGTAGTATTCGTCGGCGACAGCATTACTGAGGGGGGGCTTTGGTCAGAGTGGCTCCCCGGCGTGGATGTGATTAACCGAGGCATTAGCGGCAATACCACGCAAGATATCCTTGATCGAATGCATCACATTGTCAGCGTGAAGCCGGATAAATTATTTTTGATGATTGGCGTTAACGACCTCAATAAACGGTTGGGGGCGGCGGTTGCTTTGGCCAATTACACCAAACTGTTCGACCTCATCGATGCACAGCTCCCTGACATCGAGGTCTATATCCAGAGTGTTTTGCCGGTGAATGCGGTATGGCCCTTGATTGACAATACCCACATCCCAACCCTGAATGCGGCGTTGAAGCAGCACGCTGATGAACGCGGCTATCGGTATATTGATCTGCATTCCGTGTTTTCTGACGAAGAGGGGGCTTTAAAGCCAGACCTCAGTAATGATGGTATTCACTTGCTGGCACCCGGATACCGGTTGTGGCGGGGGCACGTAGAGGAGTTTTTGTAATAGTTCCAGTGCGATAGATTGCGCTCTGCTACTGTAGTCGAAGCCGTCAAACTGTTGATTGATAGGGAATTCACCACAGAGGGCGGGGGATTAACGAAGCGTCTGCAGTTTTACCGTTGAGGAGTTGGGTTTGCTGCTCGTTGAGGCGCATCGACTCAGTATCAGAACAGACCGTCATGCCCGAGTCGCAGCAGCGGTGTAGCATGCGGTCAGGGCGAGGTGACTCCAAGGTTGACCGTCTTATAGCGGCGACGGATATCATGCGCCTCATTGTCTGCGGTTCACTAATCTAATCATAAAAGCCGGGGATTGAGCTCGCTCAATGTGCCAATCGTGCCGCTACAAATATAAATCAGTGGATCCGTCGATTTATTACGTTTTGTTATTAAAATAATGTTACGATATAGCTTAATGTAATTTCAGCTGTTAGTCATTTGCATACCAACTCTCAGTGAGGTTTTTGTGCTTAGGACGTGTCAGCCGCACCCAGAGCACCAGGCCGGGCCGTTTAGGCGTGAGGTATTGATATCGAAATCAATTTTGTCATCGGCGTGCCGCACACCTGGCGGTCTCAAAAAAGATACGCCGGTTGCGCGTCTTCTCGACACGAGACCGTGGTGTCGAAAGCAGAGAGCCCCCATCTGAAGCAACCTACCATCTTGTCGTATCTCAAGGACCTTCCCAATCTTTGTTCGCTAGCTGGTCTGGCATGTACACTGCTCGCCATCTACTTTAGTGTTTTAGGTATATACCCGGCAGCTATGATTGGCATGATCTGGGCGGTCGCATTCGACTGGGCGGACGGCTTGCTGGCAAGACGAATTCAAGGGCGAATTGGCACAGACTCGGCCTTTGGAGCGCAGCTTGATGTAGTAATTGATATTATTAGTTACGGGGTGACGCCCGCGGTATTGCTTTTAAGCTACGGTCAATTTCAACCGGTATTTCTCATCGGGTCTTTTGTGATTTTGTCAGCCAGCGCAATGCGACTCAGTTTTTTTAGCGTATTTGGTCTTGATAGTAGCGCTCAATATACTGGGCTGGCGTTAGACAATAATAATATTATCCTCGTGGCCATTTTTTTATTCGAAGCAGCTTTTCCGACCGGCGTTTTTTGCATCATTCTGTATGCGGCCTGTATGGCACTTTCCGCATTAAATGTTTCCCGTATCAAAACTCCCAAGCTTTCTGGGAACCCCACTAACGTTTACGTGCTCGCGACTTACACGCTCCTGGTCACTGCGTTCTATTTATTTAAAGTTACCGCGTAAACAAGGCTAGAAAGGTGGGCGCAGAGCCTAGTCTGGCCAAAGGCGAAAATATGTTGATATATACGGTTGGCACTTTTGACTTACTTCATGTTGGGCACCTCGCCTTGCTGGAGTATTGCGGGTCTCTTGGAGACACAGTTGCAGTCGGTGTTGCCGCAGATAGCGTGGTCAGCTCATACAAGCCCAACGCGCCCGTTATTCCGCTCGATCAGAGGCTGGAAATGTTAATGGCATTGAAGTGTGTTGATATTGTTCGCCCTTATTACAAGCTGGAATATATCTCTGGCTGTAATGCGCTGAACGCAGACATATTTGTAGTGGGTGAGGATTGGGGTGCGAAACCGCACAACATTGCGGTGGAGGCGCACTTGAAAGCTAAGGGGAAAAAAGTCGTGAAGATTGTTTATGACCTCAGGACCTCATCGACTCAGATTAAAAATACGGCCATTGCGCAACGACATAAAAATATTGAGCGCGCTACCCTTTGTGAGATCAGTTAAGAGCGCTCTAAAACTGACTCGATGAGTCATCTTCCCAAAGGAAAAGGCTCTTTTCCAATCTATGGAATCCCTTTAGCAACAGGTATGTTTTTTGCTTTACCTGATTAAGTCAGCGCGTTATTCGTTGTGCAAATGCATTCAGAAAAATAGGTTCATTGGAAAACTTAGCCACTTACAAGAAAACACAATAATGGGGTTGAGATACGACGCGCTGCCTAGGATAAGTGAACACTTTGCATGGTATTAGAGCCGAGACCACGCAGTCTTAGCAAATTTGACAAATAGGGATCGAGCAACAAGGAAAGCTGTCTATGAAAGATGTCGTTTTGAAAATAAGCAGTGAATTTAGTGGTTGTTCTCTTACCAGTCACTTTGAGTTATGGACAGTCAGCCGGCTATCCCACATCGAGGCCGACGGCTGGAAAAATCGTGAATATTTGCTGACGGAGGCGTCGGTAACTACGAAGTGGTCTTCGTACCTGCTTCTGGAGCACGCTCCTGGTGCTTATAGAGACAGGAACGATCAAGAGAAACACAATAAACTGCTTGCGGCGGCGCCCATTATGGAAGGTGAGCACAAAGAGATGGTTCAGGGCGTCATAATGGCAGAAGGACCCCAGTTTTACAGGATGTCATCGTCACACCCAGCATGCGAAACCCTCGGGGTTGACGAAGTAATGAAGAGGTGGGTTCATGGACAGTGTGACCTCTGGGTAAAAAAAGCGGTAGAGACGCTTGAGTCAGACGCATTGTTCAACTAGGACTTCTCCAAACCGCTGTCTGGCACAGTAGCGTTATAGTTTAGTTTCGCCGTAGCGTTGCGTCGGCCCGGTCATAATCCCTTTGTTCCTTTTTTGGTCTATCGCTTGTGATTTGCACTCGGCCGCGTATCGCTCAGGCCAGTGCGCTAGCCCAACATGGGCCATCGATGCACTGAAGCGCTACCTTTTCGCGACGGATCTTGTTTGCCACACTGGGTACAGCTAGGTTTGCGAGTGGCCGGTGATGATGGAGGGTTTCAGCGGTATTGGCGGTAATGGCAAAGCCCATGTTCATGTCAGCCATAGCGCGATAAGGTGGGTTTGATAACGCCATTTTTAACATTGCGATGACACGGTTCGCAGAAACGTAAGAGGCCCCATGACGCAGCAGTCAACCGTCATTGATGTGCACGCCCACATTGTATTTGAAGCACTCCACGGTGCGGCCGGTTCGTATGGCCCTGAGGCGGGGGTTGATGAGCACGGGGCCGATTACTTCCGTATCGGCGAATACGAGCTTAGGCCGTTGTCTTATAGGGGATCCGTTTTCGTCGATATGGCACTGCGTCTGCAACACATGGATCGGCTGGGTATTGATCTGCAGGTGTTGTCGGCGAACCCACTCACGATGTTCCATGGCATCGATGCAGCCACCGCGATTTCCTTTTGCCAGCGGCAAAATGACCTCATGGCATCTGCCATCGCGGAGCATCCTGAACGCCTGTTGGGGCTGGGTTCACTCCCGATGCAGAGCATCACGGCGTCGTGCGATGAGTTGGAGCGAGTGGTAAAAGATTTGGGTTTGTCGGGGGTTGCGATTGGGACCGATTTCCCTGGGGGGTTTGCGAATCCGCATCTCGACCCACTGTATGAAGCCCTAGTGGCACTGGACGTGCCGCTGTTTGTTCATCCTAGTTCGACTGACGGTGTGGGAGGACTCGCTGACCCTCGATTAGGCGCGCATGCTTTGTCTCTCAGTCTGGGATACGCCTACGAGGAAACCTTGGCGGTGGCGAGTATCATTATGGGAGGCGTTTTAGACCGCCACCCTCTGTTGGATATTTGTTTCTCTCATGGTGGGGGGTGTGTGAGTTTTCTAGCAGAGAAGTTTGAGCAGATGGCGCACTTCGACGGCACTGTCTCGGAGGGTGTTAAACAGAATGGCTTTAGTGCAGAGCTGGGTCGCTTGTGGTTTGACAGTCATGTCAAAGGAGCGCGTTCACGACAATTGTTGTGGGAGTCTGTGAGCCATGAGCGCCTGGTGTTTGGCACGAATCTTGGCGGCTTTGATACCCCTGAAGTCTTGGGCGACGAGGCCGTTTTACTGGCAGATAACGCTAAAAAATTGCTGAGGTTAACGTGATAGTCATTGAAAACATTGCGCTGTTTAAGGGTCATGCCGATCAATATTGTCCGGTCGGGTCAGTGGTGATGGAGGGCAATCTCATTCGTTTCGCCGGGCCTCGTGAGGCGCGCCCACATTTGCCGCCCGATGCCACCGTGGTCGATGGAAAAGGGGCTTTCGTGATGCCCGGTATGGTCGAATCACATGCTCACTTGTCCTACACCAATAACGGACCCCTTGAGCTGGACAAATCTCCTGTCGAAGAGGTCATGATTAAGACCATTAATAACGCGCGCATCATGTTGGGCTCAGGCTTTACGGCGGCCATTGGCTTTGGTTCTGTGCACCGCGTCGATGCTTTTTTAAAAGCCGGGATCGATCGTGGTGACATCATCGGCCCGCGGCTGCTTGCTGGCGGTCGTGATATTGGCTCTACCGGCAGTAATGCAGACCTTCACCCTGATTATGCCCAGCTCAAGATTGATGGGTTGGGGATGATTACCGATGGTCCATGGGAGGTCAGAAAGGCGGTCAGAACCCTGTCTAAAAATGGGGTGGACGTGGTCAAAGTGATGGTTGACGGTGAGCTGCTCTCGGGAGGCGGTGGCATTAAACCGGGGGTCTTGGGCTTTACCGATGAGGAACTAGAGGTGCTGGTATCAGAAGCGCATCACCGCGGTATGAGAGTCGCCAGCCACGCCCGATCCGCCGCAGCAGTGAAGCAAGCGGTCAGAGCGGGGGTCGACTTTATTGGCCATGCTAATTACCTCGACGATGAGGCGCTTGCGTTGTTGGAGCAACACAAAGGTCGGATTTTTGTGGGCCCCGCCGTCGCTTGGGAGATGACGTTTGTCGAGCATTTCCGACAGTTCGGCTTCGAAGAGGGGGGTCCTGAGCACCAGGGTTATGCCGCAGAGCTCGAGGCGACTAAGGACTCAGTAAAAAGAATGCGAGAGGCGGGGGTACGCGTGCTGATCGGCGGCGACTATGGCCTCAATATCACGCCACACGGCAGTTATGCCAAAGAGCTCGAGTACTTTACCCGCGATTTCGGCTTTAGCCCGGCCGAAGCGTTGCAGGCCGCCACCAAGCACGGCGGGGAAGCGTTTATGCCCGGTGGGAATTTAGGGACATTAGAGCCGGGTCAGTTGGCAGATATGGTCATTGTGAACGGCAATCCGCTCGACGACATTACCGTGCTGCAGAATCCGGACAATATTCCTGTTGTGATCAAGGATGGACAAATCTATGCCGGGTTGCTGCGCTCGAGCTCTCCTTACCTCTTAGCCGCAGGTGACCTCAGTCCGTTGCTCGGCGCGCCAGCTTAAAACGCATTCGATGGTGCGGAGGCGCGCCGCAGTGAGCGCCCGGTAGGTGTTTTTTGGTCGCTACATGCGGTAAGAATACGGCGAGACGGCACCCTCCGGTAACCTAGTGGTCGTCTGCAGGCTCCCAGCGCTCCCCCTTTTTTGACGGACACGTCATAGGGTTGAGCGTTGGCAACACGACGAGCCCCAGTCGTCGGGAAGTGTGGCCCGCCCGGCAGGACTCGAACCTGCAACCTACGGCTTAGAAGGCCGTTGCACTATCCGGTTGTGCTACGGGCGGCGGGCGCGCAGTATCCCATTCCTTGCAGGGTTGGCCAAGTCGCGCAACGCATAACTTTTCATTACCGCCACTCAAAATGAGTGGTTGGCCCGCAACGGTTATGACGCAATGCTGTTTGTCGGGATCTCAGTAGGTGCCTTGAGGCGCCTGCCAGCCTACCAAGGCCGAGATGCAAAAACGCTGGCTAAGATCCTTTTTGCGCTGTCATCAAGTATGCTTTCCGCCGTTACCGTGCGGTCAAACATATCGAGCAGCTGATTCGCCTCAAGGATGGCAATGCCGTGGCTTAGCGACCAGAGAGAGGTAGCCAGTTGCGTCGTATTGGCCTCTGGGGTGCCATAGCTCCGGCAAAATGCGCTAACGAGTTCGACAAGAATCATAAAGCCATGATGCTCGATTTGGGCTTTTTCCCGACGTTCATCGATGTCCGCTCGCGCCTCCCACATCAAAGAAAAGAAAACGCGCTTGTCTCGCGCATATTGCAGATAGGTGTGGCCCATGGCCAAAATCCCCTCGATAGAACCAGCGGCATGCTCCTTGGCGGTTTGCACTGCTGCATTGCTCAGTCCTAAAAAAGCGAGATCGCGCACAGCGTTCAGAAGAGCGTCTTTATCGCTAAAGTGTCGGTAGGGTGCCGCTGCGCTGACGCCGGCGATTGCAGCGGCTTCAGAAATAGAGAAATCGAGCGTGCCATCGCGTTCGATGAGTTCAGCCGCCGCAATGATCAGCGCATTGCGGAGGTCGCCATGATGGTAGGGGAGAGCGGCACTACTCATTAGGGCGCCTCCGAACTAAGGGTGTCGAGCGCTGGCTTATTTTGCAGGGCCTGGTCCGGTTCAAACTGATTGCGCTGAAACTGATTGCGCTGAAACTGATCGTGCTGAAACTGATCGTGCTGAAACTGATCGTGCTGAAAAAAATGCCGTTTAGGATGCATGAGCAGGGTGTATAGCGGGGGCACCAGATAAAACGATACGACGGTGGAGAGCAAAACACCCCCGGCGATCGCCATCGCGAAGGGCGGCCAAAACTCACTGCCCTCGAGGATCAGCGGCAGGAACCCACCGAAGGTGGTGACCGTGGTGGAGACAATGTGACGGCTGGCGTCCATGATCACCTCGACGATGGCATCTGGGTCGCCCTCGTTAGCACGCTTGTTGAGCCGCAGACCACTGAGAATAATGATTGCCGCGTTGATCGACACGCCCACGGAGCCAATGACGCCAATCAGTGCCTGAATGCCCAGGGGATATTGAAAAATGGCAAGGGCGAGCAGGCTCAGCCCGAAGGAGCACCCGGTCACAAAAAAAGCGATACCGGTTAGCCGCCAAGAGTTAAAGGTGAGCAGAATGGTGGCCAGCATTGCGGCGATGATCGTCCAGAGTGGCGCCAGCAAATCCTCGAGCAGTTCATCACGCTGCTCGTTGTCGCCCCCAAACTCGTAGCGATACCCATTGGGCAGCGGTATGGGGTCGCGGGTGAGGTCTGCCGCCAGTATTTTCAGCGCCTCCGCGGGCAGCACACCCCGTCTGAGATAGCCGTGAACGCTATTCAGGCGCTCACCATTCTTGCGGCTGATCGGGCTGTCATCAGGCACCAGTGAGACGTCGCCGAGGGCGCTAAGCGGAATGCTGGGTACCAAGGTGGCTGGTGAGTCGGAGTGAACGGGCAGGCGCAGGTTGGTCAGATCGTCGGGCGTATCCCATTCGTCGCGCTTGAGGATGGCTCTCACCGGCAGTCGTTCGGCACTTTCGAGGAGCTCACCGCCGGTCGATCCTTCAAGCGCCGACCTAATGCCATTCGCGACATCGTTTTTACTGAGCCCGGTGCGTTTGAGTGCCGCCTCATCTAAATCAAATATCAGTTTCGCGGCTGGCGGCGATAGCGATAATTTTGTGTGGGTGACATCGGGCAGTGCCGCAACGCGCTGCCGAAACTGTTCGCCGAGTGATTTGAGCATTTCAGTGCTGGGGCCGAATAGCCGCACCTCCAGGGGCGCCTCCACAGGCGGGCCTTGGTCGATTCCACGCACAATGACTTGCGCCTCGGGAAATTCGCGATCGACTTCCCCCTGCAGCTGCCGGATCAGGGCGTTGGTCTGATTTTCATCCGTCGTCAGCACCAACGCCCGAGACCAAGCCGGCACCCCTTTTACATTGGCGCGCAGGTTGTAATAAAACTCGGGGGGACTCTCTCCGATAGACCAATCTACCCTTCTGATGAGGGGCTCGCTGCGCAACTTATTGTCGAGCCGTGTCACCAACTCAAGTGAGTCTTCAATAGCGGCGCCCTCGGGTAGTTTCACATCGAGATACATTTGATCGCGATCTGTCCCGGGGAAGAATTGTTGGGTGAGGGTATCCAAACTGAGGTAGCCCATGAGGGGCAGCACCAACGCCAGCGAAAAGGTGCCGATTGGATTGCGAATCGACCAATGGAGCGAGGCGCGGAAAAGGGCTGACAGTCGTGCGTTATTGGCGCCCGCTCGCCACCAGCGGTGCTCCAGCGCAATGCCTGACGGCAACCACCGTGACGCGAGCACTGGCGTCACAGCGACCGCAAGGATAAAAGAGGAAATGAGCATAGCCACTACTGCGACGGCGATCGAACCCAGAAAATCTCCGCCGGCACCCGGCAGCAGTACCAGTGGCGAAAAGGCGAGCACAGTGGTCAGGGTAGAGGACATCAGCGGAATGCGCATGCGAGAGACAGCGCCGTTCATCGCCTCGATGGGGGAGAGGCCAGCGATGAGGCGCTTGCGAATTTCATCGGTCATGACGATCGAACCATCTACGAGCAATCCGAGCGCGACCACAAGACCGGTCACGGACATCTGTTGAATGGGGATCTCCAGATAGAATAACGCGACCATCGACATCAAAGTGCACAGCGGCAGAATGACCGCGACCACCAGCGCGGCGCGCCACCCTAGCGCAATCAGTAAGACGCTCAGCACGAGGGTGATGCCGGCGAGTAGACTTTTGCCGATACTGGTGAGTCGGTCAGTGGTATAGCCTGATTGATCAAAGCTCTCGTCAATCGCGATACCTCGGGGGGCGGCTGCTCGATAGTCGGCTAAAAATTGTTCGAATCGGTCGCTGTAACGATCCACCTGATAACCCGGTTGCATCTCAATCCCGATCAGCACGGAGCGCTGTCCGTTGGAGAGTGAGAGGCTTTCTAGCGGCGTGACCTCGGATTTGTGAACTCGCCCCAGATCCGATACGCGAATCGAGCGGCCGTCGGGTAGCCCTCTGACAATGACACTGCGGACCGACTCTAGGTCCTTAAATTCTCCGGTGAGCTCCACCGTGAGCGCGGCACTGGAGCCCGTGAGTCTTCCTGCGGGGGCGCGCGCATCCGCCTGTGCGAGTGCGCTGGCGACCTCATCAATGGAAATGCCGAGCATCGATAAGCGCGTTTCATCGAGTTCGACACGGACTTCTTCGAGGGGCAGGCCATACAGCTTCACGCGCCGAGTTTGTGGCAGACCTCTCGCGGCATCGGCAAACTGCAGTGATTGACGACGCAGCTGGCCAGGGGTGAGCGGCAGCCCATCTTGACCCCGAATGGCCACGATTTTGACAAATTCGGTCCAAATTTCGTCATCAAAATCGGGGACCATCGCGCCGGGCGGAAAGGTGGTGGCTACTTGGTCAATGGTATCTCTGAGTTCAGACCAGATTTTGACAATCTGGTCTTTGGGCAATCGATAGTCGATCTCGATGAAAATTAACGACATACCAGCAGCGGAGGTGCTAGTAACGTCTTGCACATCGGGCTCTGCGCGCAGTGCGTCCACAAGCGGTTTGGTGATCATCGCCTCGACGCGTGCTGGGCTGGCGCCCAAGAAAGGGGTCTGCACTGAGGCAAAGAACGGCGTGATCGCGGGGTCTTCTTTGCGCGCCATCCCGTTGAGGCTGGTGTAACCCACTACGACGATCGTCAGAATCACCAACGCAAGGTAGCGGGTGTTGGCGTGCAGCAGTCGCGCAATCATAACGCTGTTTTGTCCGTCATTGTTTTGTTCGCGATGAAGAGGGGCTCAACCAAATCCCCGGGGCTGATGCGCTGCAACCCGGACGCGACCACTGCCTCGCCGGGAATTACCGTGCCGGTCACGAAGGCTTGATCACCTCGTGTATACAATATTTCGACGCTCTCGCGTTGGGCTCTAAAGTGGCCCTCATCGTCAGCATAGATGGCCAGGACGTCCCAGAGGCCTCTAGGGGCCGCAAGCAGCGCGGTAATCGGCAGCCAGCTGCCCACGGCCTCGACCGACTCTTCGATGGTCAGTTCAGCGGATTCTCCGACGCTGGCGATGGTTTGATCGCTGAAATCGAATACGGTGCCGACTGTCAGGGTCGCGGGATCAAGGTGGTCGCGAATAGCGCGAAGCGTGGCCTCGACGGTGATGTCCGTCAATGTGAGCGGATAAGAATCGCCCACCTGGAGGCGCCGCGCGACCTCAATTGGGACGCCAATATGGGCTTCTCGGCCCGCGGCGGTGACTAACCTGAGCACCGGTGTGCCGGGTGCCACAACGGCACCGATTTGCACGAGGCGCTCGGCGACAACAGCATCATAGGGAGCAATCAGTGTGCTCTTCTTAACGCTCAGCTCAGCAGAGCGCTGTAGCGCTCTAGCGGAATCTTCGGCTGCGTTAAACGCCTGTGCGGTGAGTTTGGCATCATCGTAATCTTGTTCCGATACCGAGCCGTCTTCGACCAGCTGCGCAATGCGCTCGGCGCGGTGCTCGGCTTGCAAGCGTTCTGCGATGACCCGCTGTAACGTGGCACTTGCCTCATCCAATCTTGCTCGGCGGGTGTCTGTGCCGAGCTGTGCGAGGACGTCGCCCGGTGCGACACGCATCCCCTCGGTGGCGGGCAATGTTTGGAGTAGTCCGGCGACTTCGAAGCCAATCAAGCTATCAGAGCCAGCGCGCACAAGTCCTAAATAGGTCGCCTTGCGGCGATAGCCCGCTTCTTGAATAAACAACCTGGCGGCCACCGGCATCGGCGCGCGGTCCACCGAGGTGGTGGTCACCTTATTGGCCTCGATCAGCGCGGTACCGCCGGCTGTCAGACCGATCGCCAGGACAACAAGCCAAAAAGATCGGGTCAAATTAGGATTGAGCATGGTAGTGCCTCGGGCAAACGCAATCGGTAATCAGAACATGTTAATGGCATTTACATAATATGTAAAACAGATTTACATCGATCAGTCGGGCGCCGGGCAGTGATGCCAGCTTGCTTACGGCGGGGGTTTTCGCGACACTGTCGGCCCCCGCTGAGAGGTGGGGTTTGTGGTGGCTCGGACGGTCCCCCCGCAGCGATAGGTGATGAACTCCGCCAGGCCCGGAAGGGAGCAACGGTAGTCACTGATTCGGGTGCCGGGGTGTGGCTGTTCGAGTCGCCTCCCTATTGACGGATGGTGTCGCATGTCACATCAGGTTCTCGCCCGCAAATGGCGCCCCGGCACGTTTTCCGAAATGGTCGGGCAGCAGCATGTGCTCCAGGCACTGGTGAATGCGCTGGAGACGGGTCGCTTACACCACGCCTATTTGTTTACCGGAACACGCGGCGTCGGAAAGACAACGGTGGCCCGGATTCTTGCGAAGTGTCTGAATTGTGACACCGGAGTGACCTCGACCCCCTGCGGTGAATGCGGCGCCTGCTTAGAAATTGCAGAGGGCCGCTCAGTCGACTTGATCGAGGTGGATGCGGCATCGAAGACCAAGGTGGAAGACACACGGGAACTGCTTGAGAACGTGCAGTACACGCCGACTCGAGCGCGCTATAAAATCTATCTGATCGACGAAGTGCATATGCTATCGAACCACAGCTTCAACGCGCTGTTGAAGACGTTGGAAGAGCCGCCGCCCCATGCCATGTTTCTCTTAGCTACGACCGATCCTCAGAAGTTGCCAGCGACCGTGCTGTCACGGTGCCTGCAGTTCAACCTCAAAAATATGCAGCCAGAGCAAATTGTTGCGCACCTCACGCACATATTGAGCGCTGAGTCGGTGGACGCCGACGCCGAGGCGCTATCGTTGATTGCTCGCGCGGCAGAGGGGTCGATGCGTGATGCCCTGAGCTTAAGTGACCAAGCGATTGCGTTCGGAGAGGGACGGCTCGCCGGCGCTGAAGTGCGTGAAATGCTGGGGACCGTAGATCGAGGGCAGGTACTTGAGATTGTCGCGGCGATTCTCGAAGACGATCCCGCTACGGTGTTGTCTTTAGTCGCGCATATTGCTGAGCATGCTCCAGATTTTGTCTCGACACTCGACGAACTTGCCAGCATTTTGCACCAAATGACCATTGCGCAAACGGTCCCGGATGCGCTGGACACCAGCTGGCCCGATCAGGCGCGGATTGTGGAGTTAGCTGCGCGCGCTACCATCGACGACACGCAGCTGTTTTGGCAAATGGCGACCTCAGGCCGACGAGACGTTTACCTTGCCTCCTCGGCGAGAGCGGGTCTTGAGATGGTGCTGCTTCGTATGATTGCGTTCCGGCCTGCGGTGGTGATTCAGCCCCAAGCCGTTGCAGGAGACCCCCCTGTAAAAAAGCCTGAACCGCCGGCGACGCCGGTGGTAAGAGAGGGGGGTTCGGAGGGCGCCCAACCAGCGGCGACCATCGCGCCCCGAAACGACCAAACTGTTCCGACCGACCAGACGGTACCCTCTAGCCCCCATCGCGCTTCGGTCGCCGCGACAGATGAAACAGCGGTGGAAATGCCTGAGAGCACCCCGCACAGCACCTCGCACACCACTTCGCACAGCAAAGACAACCCTCCGGCAACGGGCGCTGGGGACCCAGTCAGTATTGATCATTCAGAGGATGTAGCGGCACCCAGTGCATCAGAGAGCGATGAGCGAGGTGCTGAGGGTGATCGGACTCTGACA
>Ga0257110_1000019_pt1 | contig 95663 bp, 75 predicted proteins | sample LP_taG_7_FD_190184 | JGI IMG/M metagenome (GOLD analysis project Ga0257110, IMG submission 190184) | Marine microbial communities from Northeast Subartic Pacific Ocean, Canada - LP_J_2015_P26_10m | ecosystem: Environmental > Aquatic > Marine > Oceanic | place: Canada: Northeast Subartic Pacific...
TCCACCGCCTCCTCCACCTCCGCCTCCTCCACCGCCTCCTCCACCCACTGCGACAGTTACGCCTACTGTGACAGTTACGCCTACTGTGACAGTTACGCCTACAGTGACAGTTACGCCTACAGTGACAGTTACGTCTACGGTAACAGTTACTCCTACCACAACTCCAACTCCGTCACCACCATCTTCTGCATATAGAGTGCTAGCGCAAAGAGGAAGAATTGTCCCCAATATATCGAGCAGTATTAATCCTTAACAATGCAAGTCTAGTTGCTTAAAGTATTAAAATGTAAATAATTAAGAGGTTTACGATAGTGGTGTATCATTAAATATGTGGCATTTTACATAATGGAGAAAAAATATGGCTGATCCTAATACAGTAGGACATTTTTTGGAAAATATGACCACTTCTATGGTAAGCATAATTATAGCTTTAATTGGTTTCTGGAGCACATTTATTAAAGGCTTGGTAAATCGAAAAGACGTAGAAGAGATGATAGCTAATAATTCTCAATCTAGTCAATATTTAAAAGATAGAGAGTTTATCATGGATAGATTAAAAGATCATAAAGAAGATAGCGCAACTTTATTCAGAGCTTTAAGTAAAAATACAGAAGTAATGAGTGAATTAAAAGTTCAAATAGCACTTTTAAGTAAAACTTTAGAAGCACTAGAACATAGAATCGAAAGGTCAACATAATGGCAAATGATATAGAAATAATAACTGGCTCAGATCCTAAACACGGGACTATTGTTGTGGGACTACCTCCAACGGGTCCTTCTGTAGCTCCTGTTTATAGGATTAATACATATGTAACAAATTTACCAGCAAGTGGTGAGATTTTAGAAAAATATACTGATAGATTCGATGACCCAACATACTATTCTGCTTAAAATAATGCGAGATTAAAATGCCTAATGTAATTATTAAAATACGTAGAGATACAGCAGCAAATTGGAATGATGCCAATCCTACCCTAGTTCTGGGTGAAGCCGCCTATGAAACAGACACCAGAAAACTTAAAGTTGGTGATGGCATTGCTGATTGGGATAATTTAAACTATATTTATACTCATGAAGCTAACGACATAGATACTAAAGTAGCCTCTTTATTAACATCGGGCAGTGGAGTAGTATTAGATTACGATAGTGGTATTGGAGAACTAGCTATTTCCGCTATACCTTATATTGCTGGAAACTCTATAGAAATTTCTAATAATATAGTTTCTTATACAGGCATATCAAGTTACGAAGCTGGCGAAGGTCTACAAATAACTAATACTAATTTAATTAGCTTTACGGGTCTTCCTCAATTTCAAGACACTTATGCAGGATCTATTAATAGTACTCATAATAATTGGAATCCTGGTGTGACAGCTCAAACTATTAGAGTAACAGGAGCCGACGGAATTTTAACAGGCATGTCTTCTGATGTATATCCCAATAGTATTTTTCTTAATATTGGGGATCAAAATATTACTATAAAACATGATCATCCTAATTCAGAAACCCAAAATAGATTTTTGGCCCCAAACAATAGGGATTATGTCGTTCCTCCAAGTGGAGGATCGGTAAGAATTATTAGAGATTATGTTGACAACTCTTGGAGAGTTTTAGGTTTTAGTAAAGACGGCATAGCAGATGAACAAGAGCAACAAGTCTATTCTTACGGTTCATCTAGTTTGGTTTTTGTTTATGATACCACCAAAATTAGTGGTAAATCAATCATTTTCCCTGTCGGTGGTGTTAATCCTAACATAGAAGTTAATTGGGGAGATAGTAGTACTACCAAATATACAAGTACAGGATTAAAATTTCATCACTATCCGAGTGACGGAACTTATGTTGTACAAGTAACTGGTAGTATGACAGCATTAGATTATTTAGTGTCTCCAAGTAACAACTATGGCAAAGAAGCTTTGGTTAAATGCTTATCTTTCGGAACAGTAGGCTTAACATCTATCGATAGAGCTTTTTATAATTGTTCTAATTTAAATGAGTTGCCTTCAATATTATATACTGGAATTACAAGCATGGAAAATGCAGTATATGGAGCTACAAATTTAGATGATAGCAATTTAGTAACATGGAACACTAGCAATGTTACTAATATAGAAGGAATGTTTACAAATTCTGATACTTTTAATCAACAATTGTCAGCATGGAGTTTGTTTAATGTTACTAATTTAGATTCTGTTTTTGAAAATGCGTCAGCTTTTAATAGCAATGTTTCGTTATGGAATACTTCTAATGTCACCTCTACAAGATCTACTTTTAGGGGAGCAGCCAATTTTAATCAAGTTGTTGCAAGCTGGGATATGTCTAGGGTGACAGATATGTCATACATGTTTGCTGATGCTCAATCTTTCAACAGAGATTTAAGTTGGACGACAACTGCCTGTGCCAATATGGCTCATATGTTTAGCGGGTCTTTAGCTTTTGATTCTAGTGTAGATAGTTTTAATACTTCAAATGTAACAGATATGTCAGCTATGTTTGCTGACTCTTTATCTTTCAATCAAAATATATCTAATTGGTCTACTTCTAGTGTAACAACAATGTCTCATATGTTTGACGGTGCAAGCTCTTTTAATCAAGACTTAAGTGGATGGGATATATCAGGATTGAATTCATCAAGTTCTCTTAATAACTTTATGAAAGGTGTTACATTAAGCACAAGCAATTATGATAATTTATTGAATTATTGGAATACAAACAAAAACAGTTACCTTACAAATCTATCTCCTAATTTCGGACTTTCCAAACATTCTGCTTCAGCATCAGCAGCAAGGTCTGCATTAATTAGTTATGGATGGGCTATCACAGACGGGGGCTTAGCATAATGACTCACATATCTATAAATCCAACAAATAAAACGGTCTATTGGATATTTTATAATACTTCTGATCAGACATATTTATCTGGCCAAACTGCCATAGGGCAAGTTTCTGAGGCTTCTGACCAAAATTGGTCTTTACACTTACAAACTACCATACATGAACAATGGGTGGAAGAGTGTAATAATTTAGATATTAACACATAAATCATTTCTTATCTTAGGCATGGGTGTATATAATTGTATACAATTGCAGGAGAATATAAATGCGTTTTAAGCCAGGCTATAGAACTAGTGAATTTTGGTTTACATTAGTTAGTTTTGTATTTAGTGCTCTGTTTCTGACAGGTATAATCCAAGATAATGGCACTAAAGAAGAATTAATTAGTGTGGTAACCCATGCTGTCGAGAGTATTATATTGGTAGGGGGTCAAATCATTATTTTTTATAGATATGTCGCTAGTAGAGATAGACAAAAACGAGAATTCAATTATGACAATGAAAAAGCTATAGAAAGTCATGTCGGGGTTGGCAAGACTTATGATATTATTAATATAAATAATGCGGACATAGGAGACCTGATACAATTACCACATATAGGCACAGCTATAGCTCAACGTATTATTGATTATAGATTAACCTATGACGGTTTTAAAGAGATTGAAGATATTAAAAAAATAAAAGGTGTGGGCGATTCTATTTATCAAGAAATTAAAAATTTTATATCAATAAAAGGTTAAAACATAACATGAGCGAAACAACAAAAGATCTAATCAGAAAAGAAGTAGCAGGTCTTATAGACGAAAGTAAAAAAGCTTTATCTGAGGTAAAAACTTTCGCTTTAGCAGAAGTGTGGAAGATACTACAATTATTGACGGCTACTATTATTAGGCTAATTGAAAATTTAGGTAAAGATTTAAGTAGCCCAGAGAAAAAGACACTTGCTATGGAATTAATAGGTAAATTTTATGATGAAGTTTTTAAATATGTTGACGTCCCATGGGTTCCATCTCCTATAGAAAGTGTTCTTCATGGCTATCTCAAAAACATAATAATGTTATTGGTAGATTCTGCTATTGATGCCATGGTTACTACATTCAGACAGGTTGGTATATTTTTAGATAAAGAAGTAGAGTCTCAGTCCGGAGACAATAATAACCTTGTTAATGATTTTATAAACTCGATTACATAGTACTGTGAGGAAATAATGAATTTTACAGAAACTTTTAATGATTTTAGTGCTAGTCTAGGCCCAATGGATATAGCACTATATGGTGGTGTTGGTATAGTTTTATGGGTTTTGTTTAAAGACAAATTAAGCCCCGTTCAAAAAACTGTATTAGATTTATTTAATGGAATAAAATCTAAAGTTAATATAGATGGTATTTCTGTCATAGATGAAACTGTTTCAGACAAATCAGACGCTAAGCAAAAAGATCTGTTCTTTGACTTAGTAGTATCTTGGAAACAAACTAGGGACTTAGCTGTTCGCAGTGGATGCAATAAAGCTGTTGAGGTTGCAGATTCCATGTTTCCTTACTTAAGTCCTACAGTCTGTGGAGACAATGAAAAGGTTGACAACAATGCAGAATAAACTTTTATTAGCAGCTGGTGTTGTTTTAATATTTCTGGGTGTTGTAAAACCTAATTTAAATAATTTATTGCCTGCAAATTCAAACACAGTATGCTCTGTAGAAAACTTTGTAACAGACGCCCCTGCTGATATTGAATTAATGAATAAGGCCGAAGTTGTTGTTAAAATATTACAAGAGTCTGATGATTCAACAAAAAAACAAGACTGTTTAAAATTATCGGCTTTATATTCTGATATGTCTCAATTAATAGAACTAGACGGAGATGATCAGATTATTAATAATACTGCGAATATTAGAAAAGCAAACAGTTTAGCTGGTAAAATGCTTAGACTCAATATCAAAGACAAATATCCTAATCTAGCAGAAGCTGCACAAGATTTGTTATTTTTTCAATTAGGAAATAAAGACGTTAAACTAGATAAAGAACTTAGATCAAAAGCCATAGAGGCTTTTAGAGCTTTATCCTGGGCTTTTTATAGAGGTGGTAAATAATAATGCCAAGATTTACACCTAATGATCTTTATAATGAATACCGTAAAGGATTTAGTGGATGCTTATGGGAAGAGCATGTATTTGAAGAATTAATTACCACTAGTAAGTATGCTTTTTTTAAAGATGGTGCTAAACGAATTAAAAATAGTGGTAAGGGAAAGCTATCAACACCTTTCAAATCTGTATTAAAATTTGATAAAAATGCTTATATTGAAAGACAAACCACAGGAGATTGTGTTTCTCACGCGACACGTAATGGGTGCGATGTAACAAGAGCTGTGGAAATAGATATTAAGGGAGATAGAGAAAGCTGGGTCGCCAGAGGTGCTACAGAAGCAATATATGGAGCAAGAGGTCATGGTGGACAAGGCATGAGCTGTAGTAGAGCAGCTACATTTGTTAGTAAAACAGGAGGTGTGCTTGTTCGTAAAAATTATCCGGGAGTAGCAAATTTTAGCAAATACAACGGTAATATGGGTGCTAAATGGGGATCTAGAGGTCTTCCCGACAAAGTAATACAAAAAGCTGATGATCATCAAATCAGAACAGTTTCGTTGATTAAGACAGTAGAAGAAGCTAGAGACGCACTTGCCAATGGGTATGGTTTAAGTGTGTGTAGTGGTTATGGATTTTCTAATCGTAGAGACTCCAAGGGATTTGCTCGAAAAAGTGGGTCCTGGAATCACGCTATGTCCTGGACGGCTTGTGACGATACAGGTGATGAACCTGCCTTTCTTGTACAAAATAGCTGGGGTAAATTCAATAGTGGAGGACATCCAGAATGGGGTCCGATCCCAGATGGTTCTTTTTTAATACATGCAGATATAGCAGCAGGTATGCTTAGACAAAATGGCGCGTATGCTTTTAGCGACTTTAATGGTTTCCCCCCTCAAAAACTTCCGGACTACGGTTTCGTAGATTACTTATGAAATTTTTAGATAAAATAGCCTTAAACAGATTTATTAAGATAATTACTGATTTTATACTTTCTATTATGAAAATGTTTCAACATACGAATAATAGTGTAAAACCAGAAAGAAAAAAACCCATCATTGATTTATTGAGGAGATGGATAAAGTGATTAATAAAATATTGTTAAGTACAATTGTGGCCTTGCCTTTAATTTTGGGTCAATCTAATTCAACTCAAACAAAAAGTTATTATAGTACTACTGCTGTGGTTTCTTTGGTGGGTGGTGTAATCAGTAGTTCTGATCAAGAAAACACAGAAAAGTATAAAAGAGAAGACTGTCCAGTGTGTGAAGGCAAAGGATGGTATATGAGTGGCGATGGTATCAAAAAAATAACTTGTCAATATTGTGAATAAGCATGGCATTAGAATTAAATAACTGTAATAGTGCAAATTATAATTTTACGGCAGACTGGAATAGTCAAGACGGGAATGTAAGCACGGTAGGATCTAACGGGAAAAGCAGTTATTATGGAACGTATGATCAAGCTGGAAATGTTTGGCAATTATTAGATTCCTTAAATGGTTCATACCAAGCCCTTAGAGGAGGAGCATATAATAGTATAGATACTAATATATCTAAAAATTATAGAAGTTCACAATATTTAGATGCAAAAAGATCAAACCTTGGCTTTAGAATAGCAAAGAAGATAAATAATACAGATTCTTATAGTTCTTTCGTAAGTGTGACAGGAAGTAGTGTTCAAGACTCTACAACATACGGGGGAGTAGCTTACGATTTTAAACTGCAAACCTATCCAGTGACCAATACAGAATATGTCGAATTCTTAAATACAGTAGCTGTTGATGGGGCCCCAGGTAAAGAACTGTATCATATCAATATGGGTGTTTTCCCTCACGGAGGCATAGAAAGAAATGGAGAGTTTCCGACTTATACATATTCTATAAAAACAGATATGGGGAATAAACCCATTAATTTTATTAATTGGTACTCTGCTGTTAGGTTTATTAACTGGATAAGCAACGGAAAACAAACAGATGTAGATACCACAGAATCAGGAGTTTACACATTAAACGGGAATGTAAAAAGTTCTCCTCTTAATAAGAATACATACTGGCTACCAACAGAAAACGAATGGTACAAAGCTGCTTATTATGATCCCAGTTCTTCCACGTATTCGACTTATGCGACACAATCTAATTCATTACCAGATTCCGTTACTGTAGATTCCACAGGATACGCAGTAGATACAGCAAGCAATCCTGGGATTTGTATTAGTCCGACACCTACTCAGACCCATACTGCGAGTCGAACCCCAACAAATACTAGCACAGCATCTCCAACCCCAACAAATACTAGCACATCCACGCAGACTCCCACAGCGACACCTACTAATACGGCAACACAAACTTCTACTGCTTCTACAACACCAACGCCAACTAACACCAACACCTCTACTGTGACTCACACTCCTACTCATTCTTCTACAGTAACCCCCACAAGAACTCCTACTAATACTCCAACCGCTACGGCAACTCCAACTATCACCCCAACAGCTAGTACTACTCCTACAATAACTCCAAGTGTCACTAAATCTCAATGTCCTCAAGAAAAAATAGGTCAATTAATTTTTCAAGATAATATATTTTTAAATGATGCGATGGATATAGTGTATAAAGGTTTTGTGCTGTCTGGTAAAGTTATAGGACAAAATGTTTCTGTTTCCGAGGCTTTAGATGTTACACCTACTACAACTCCTACACAAACACCAACCAATACATCAACTCCTACACAAACTCCGTCCAATACTCCAACAGGCACAACAACACCTACATCAACTCCTACTCCTACAAACTCTAGAACACCACAGCAGACAGCGACAAACACCCACACGCCAACAGCCTCAGTCACATCAACACCAACTAATACCGAAACACCCACACCTACACCTAGCGCAACAGAAAATTGGACAATTATATATGATGGTGGTGACGCATATGGAAATGTATAGCTCTATAAACCCAAAAATTTAAGAAATATTATGTCAAACACTTCCCTTCAACACAATTTACAACTTGATCCAACTCAGCATGTTATATTTAGCGAAGCTTTTAGGAATGGCGATAAACAACCCTTAAATGGAAGAACATACTATAACAATCCCCTGTCTGTAACATTGTATGAAGGCGAAATTGCTAAAATAACAGCGACGGGATTGATAAATTTTAATAATCATTGTGACCCCTATACTCCCGATGGTAGTGCTACATGTTCTAGTCAGACCGATATGGTCGGAGGTTCTCCTCCCGGAGCATTATATGGAAGATTAGGTTTAGGAAATATTTTCCGAATAGGGTCATCTTCTACAATTACTGTATCCAAAACACAAGTTTTACATTTATTTTTAATAGACAGACCAGCAGAAGATAATTCAGGTAGCTGGGATATTACAGTAGATATTTCTAGTCTTCGAGCTGCTCGTAGAGATGAACAAAACTGTTTTAATAAATTAGATTCAGATTTGCCCCAAGGTTTAAATTGTTGTTCATTCATACAAACAGCCCTTCCTAATAGTGCTAATTATGGTAAGAATGCCAATTGGAAAGGTAGTGTTAATTCAAGCCTGCCTTTCGTTTCAGGTAATATAACGACTGTGGGCAGTAATGGAGGAGCTAGTTATTACGGAACGCGAGATCAAACAGGGAATGTTGCAGAGATTAACGACGCATATATAGTTGATCCTGTCGGAGGTGACTCTAGAGGTCTTAGAGGAGGATCTTTTGCAGAACAAATACAGTTTATTTCAAAATCTCATAGAGGGTCCGTGCCTGTTCAAGATGCAGGAGAATTTAGTAGCGACATAGGATTTAGATTATCTTCTCCGTATGACGAAGGGGTGTATAGATTCCATAATCAATTTTTGCCTGTTCTTAATTCTGGAAATACCGCAGACTCTACGAGCTATGGGAATGTTGATTATAATTATTATATCACCAAATTCCCGATTAGTAATACTGAATATGTGCAATTCCTTAATACAGTGGATCCAAGCGGAGATAATCAGCAGGATTTATTTAAGTCATCTACTCAAAATTTTTATAGAGGCATATCTAACACAGGAACAGTAAGTGGTTCGATATACGGATGTGATGTAAATATGGATTTCAAGCCAGTGAATTTGGTAGACTGGTTTAATGCTGCTAGATTTGCTAACTGGTTACATAATAAAGTTTCTATCGGCCCTGATGTTACTGGGGACGCAGCTACAGAAGATGGAGCTTATACTTTAAATGGCCTTAACAGCGGTGTTGTTTATGCTAATGCTGACGCAAAATACAGAATACCAACTGAAGATGAATGGTATAAAGCGGCTTATTATGATGGTTCTGTAGATAGTTATTGGAAATATGCGACACAAACCAATGACGACCCAGAACAAGTTTGTGCTAGTAACGCAGGAGATGGAGGACAGTGCGATCCTCTACCAACTCCAACAGCAACGCCGACGAGTACAGTAACCCCAACAAATACAGCTACCGCTGGTCCTACTCCTACACAAACAGCTACAGCTACAGTTACTCCAACAAACACCGCTTCTGCTACAGCGACACCTACTAACACCCCTACTAACACCGTTACTCCAACTAACACTCCTACTTCATCTGTAACTCCTACTCAAACAGCTTCAGCAACAGCTACGACCACAGCTGTTCCTACGGCCACAGCTTCTGTGACACCGACACAAACACCAACAAATACTCCTACAAATTCAGTTACTCCTACACAAACAGCTTCAGCAACAGCTACATCTACCACTACTGCCACTCCAACACAAACGCCAACAAATACTCCTACTAATTCAGTAACTCCTACCACAACCCCAACAAATACGGCAACTACTACTGCCACGGCCACCACAACACACACTCCAACTAATACTCAAACACCAACGAACACACCAACAAATAGTGTGACTCCTACTCAAACACCAACTAATACTGTTACTCCTTCTTCGACAAACACTAGTACTCCCACTCCCACAGCGACAACAACGGGTACGGCTACTCCTTCTCCCACAGTCACTAGTACTGTCACTCCAAGTAACACTCAAACGAATACAGCAACTTTAACAGCTACTCCCACTAATTCCGCAACCCCTACTCAAACGCCAACGAACACGCCAACGCAAACTAATACGGCTAGCCCCAACAGCACACCAACGCTTACGACGACGAACACTCCGACCAACACCTTAACTCAGATGTTCTTCACTCCTACCCCAACGAATACCCCATCGAACACAGCTACTGTTACGCCAACAGCTACTACTACAGCAACAGCTACGCCTACAAGTACCACAGAAGCAACAGCAACCCCTACAACAACACAGACAGCAACTGTCACGCCAACCTCATCAGTAACACCTACTATAACCCCTACAACAACTCAGACTCCAACCAATAGTCCAACCTCTTCTGTAACCCCAACGATAACTCCAACTAGTACTATAACTCCGAGTATTACTCCTACGATCACTCCTTCTGTAAGTGTCCTTGGGGACACGAACAACATGCAATTAGTTGTTGAAGTCGTTGACGCAGCAGTAACTAGTCAATCAACTCTAACAGTGCTTCTAGACCCAACTGATACCTGTGTTATTAATTGGGGAGATGGTGAAGTGGAATATGTCACTAACGAACAACCATCAGTTTACACTCATACCTATTCGGCTAATGGAGTTTATAGAGCGTCAATTGTAAACCCAATTCAAAGAATAAGTTTTTATGGTTCGGTTGTATTGACCCATGTTTTGAGCTGGGGTAATTCTCCCGAATTAGGAAAATATCCAGGCTATGGAATGTTTGAACAATGTATAAATTTAGTAGGAGTCCCATCAATATTTCCCGCTAATCTTGTATTCGCATCATATATGTTTGCTGGTTGTAGAAAATTGGGCTCGATACCTATAGATCTTAGTGGATGGGACACAACAAGCATAGGTACTGCTGACTCAATGTTCAAAGGATGTATTTCTCTTGGTATGTATAGTCCTGTTGGTATTCAATATTGGAATTTACCATATCTCGCTGATGCATCCAGTATGTTTCAAGGATGTTTCTCTTTAAATGAATCTATATCCTGGAACCTTCCTAGTTTGTCAAAAGTAGACAACATGTTCAATAGCTGCAACCTGCTAAATAGCGATATCTCTATGCAGAACATGACTAATCTAAGTAATATTTATGCTATGTTTATGGATTGTACTAGTCTTAATAGCAGCATTAATGTAAACACAGCGAACGCAACGTCAATGAGATACATGTTCTACAATTGTAATAGTTTAAATCAAAATTTAGCAGCAACTATGTCATTCGGCAAACTTGGACAAGGGGATGTTGCTACAAGATCTTGCTCGCTAGAAGGTTTCGCTGGAGGCGCAACAAAACTTACTGGTGCCAACTACGATGGACTCTTGCAAGAGTGGAATGATAGTACTTATCCAGTAACTTTCACGAATGTAGATATGGGCCGATCCACTCCTAGCGTTGGCGCTGGTCAAAACGATAAAATCAGTCTTATTGATAAAGGCTGGACTATATTTGACGGAGAAAACCTCAATTTAAATCCTTCAGCACCTTCAGAGTGTGAATTGGATACGCCATTTTATAGTGTGCCACCTCCACCTCCACAACTGCCACCGCCACCTCCACAACTGCCACCGCCTCCACCGCCGCCACCGCCGCCTCCACCGCCATATTAGGAGTTTAATGATGAACAATAAACAAATCGTAGAAAATTTAACCAAAAAAATATACGACAATATGGGCTATAATTCAGATTTAGACAAAGCAGGAAGCATACTTATTATACTAGCTTTAGCTGGTATAACTTTATCATTAATTAGAATAATACAAGAATGTAATAGCAACAAACTATCTAAGATGACAGAAGAAGAACAAACTCAGTTCTTGCAAAGTAGAATCAAAACTTTGTGCTCTAAGAATACTTGGATTAGTAAGTGGAGATTAAACAAGATTGTTAAGAGACATTTATCAACAGAAGAGTACAAAATGTTTGGTAAAAAAGCAACGGACGCGATAATTAAGTCAGGGAAGAATATAGAATATAAAGAGTGTCATGCTTTAATGGGAGAATCAAATAATGTTTAGTATAATTATATGGTGTGTATATGGTATATTCGTAGGAGCTATTGCTAAAAGTATCGTTCCTGGAGAAGAAAATTTTGGTTTTTTTAAGACTATAGCACTAGGAGTAGCGGGCTCATATTGTGGAGGCGCAGTATTATATATGCTTGGCGAATATTCAGCAGTAGAGCCAGCTGGTATTTTTATGGGAATAGCAGGTTCTGTTTTAAGCTTAGTGTTATATAATAAATTAACGACTAAGTAAAAAACAACAAGGTCCATAAATGCTTCCAAAAAATTTTGATTGGGAATATTATATTTCTGCCAATCATGACCTACAAAAAGCTGGTATTCAGGACGAAACTTCTGCTATCAAACACTGGTTAGAAAATGGCTATAAAGAAAATCGTAAGTATTGCGGTTCGAAAAATACTCTGTCTCTGATCGTAGCATGTAAAGACCGAGTATACAATTTGGTCGAAGCATTAAATTCTTGGCTAGAAATAGATAGAATTACAGAATGTATAATTGTAGATTATAATTCGAGTCCATCTGTATTAGAAAATGAATACTTTGAGTCTTTAAAAAATAATAGTAAAATTAAAATTGTTAGAGTTGTTAATAAAGAAAGATTTAATCTGGGGCAAGCATATAATATTGCAATAGATTACTGTAACAATAGAAATATATTAAAAATAGATGCTGATCATATATGTAAAGATTCTAGTTTTTTAGATTATTTTGTAGAACCCTATGTTCATACATGCTTTCTTCATGGAGACCACATTTTTTGTGATAGTGGTCTTTCTGGATTTTGCCTTTTCCCTAAAGAAGCGAATGTTTATTATAGAGAAGACCTAAATGCGTGGGGTCATGATGATTTAGATTTCTACAATCGTCTTAGGCAAAAACCTCATCCTTACGACCCAAAACAAAAATTGAAAGAAGTTATATTTTTTAATATTGACAAGTATATAGAACACAAGCCCCATGCAACAGATACTCATTATTATCAAAACAAACACAAAAATAACCATTTAAATAAATCACTATGTTTAATTAATCCTTATTTAGAACCATTAAGACAAGAATATAAATTAAATAATAACGAAGAAATTATTTTTAATAATAAAAAAACTATAGATAAAATTTATTGTATTAATCTTGAGCACAGGACGGATAGATGGCAAAACTGTAATAACATAACAAATATAGAACGTTTCGATGCTGTTAATACTAGTGATGTTACGGATCAATATATTCAAAACGGGTTAACTTACAAACCTATCGATACGGAAGTAGCCATATATTTTTATGTACATTCTGGAGCCTATGGAGCATATTTAAGTCATTACTTATTATGGCAGAAAATAGTTGCCAGTGATGTAGACTATGCTTTGGTATTAGAAGACGACATAGAGTTAAGTAGTGTTACAAATTTTTTAGACTCTAATCTTTTAATCGAAGAGTATGATTTTATACAACTTTCTAAAAAAATTAGATTTGATATATATAACAACGCAATATTTGACGGTGCAGAATCGTATATTATATCTAACAAAGGAGCAAACACGCTATTGTCCTTAACTCATTCTCCATTTTTATTTGACAAGTTGGGCGTAAACAAGTATAATAATGCAAACTATGTCGATTCTGTGTCTAATAATTATCGATGGTCAGAACAACCAGCCATCACTTGTCCCGTAGATAAGTTTATGGGGTATGCTTGTCAGACGGGGTTATTAAAATTTTTCTTGTATCCAACTATTAATATAGATAAAGAATTGTCAAAAAAATCGAACATAGCAATAGAAGGTAGTATTAATGCTTGGAATTTTGATTATAATACTATTAAGCATTATTCTAAATTGATTGGAAACATAAATGAGTAGGCCGGATTGGACAGATTATTTTTTAGGATTAGCCAAAGTTGTTTCACAGAGGAGTCACGACATACACACTAAGCATGGCTGCGTAATTACAGATCAACAGCATAGAATATTAGGAGTTGGCTACAATGGCTTTCCAAAAGGCATGGATGATGGATCTCTTCCTACTTCTCGTCCAGAAAAATATCGCTGGATGATTCATGCAGAAAGAAATGCATTGTCTAATTGCGTCATTCGTCCAGACAATGGGATTGCTTACATAACAGGACAATGTTGCAATGACTGTATCATGTCTTTGTGGCAAGAAGGCGTTACTCATATTGTTATGTCTGACACTCACGGGACTCATTTGTTTGATGAGAGAGAACAAAACATTTTCGATTTATTTGTAAAACAAACAGGTATTAAAATTTCAAAATGTACACCAAATTTATCTTGGATAAAAAAAATATAGTTAGCTAAAAGAATTTTTGGGGATTACCGGATGGTGTATAATTAATACAATCAATACTTTATTCGGCCCTTGTCTACTCTAACAAATGATTTATCATATCTATGACAGAATCAATCTTCATTTCGGGCCTTACAGATATTTTTAAGGAGTCAGTATGTCGGCATTAAACGAGTTACAAAATTATACTTTTGTTAGTAAATACGCTAGATGGGTAGAAGCCGAGAATCGCAGAGAAACTTGGAAAGAAGCAGTTGATCGTGTCAAAAATATGATGCTAACTTATTATGCTGAAAAAGACGTCAAGAAAGAAATAGAGTGGGCTTATGACCTGATGTTTAAAAAGAAAATTTTGGGTAGCCAAAGAGCTTTGCAATTTGGAGGAGAGCCTATTCTTAAACGTCATGCAAAAATTTATAATTGCACTAGTTCGCATTGCGACAGACCTAGGTTTTTTCAAGAGTGTTTTTGGCTATTACTTTGCGGTAGTGGCACTGGCTTTAGTGTTCAAAAACATCATATAGCTAAACTACCTAATTTATCACAAACAAAAAAAGATAAGCGTAAGGGTGTAAAATATAAAATAGAAGATAGTATTGAAGGATGGTCTGATGCTCTTGGTATCTTATTAAGCTCATACTTTAATAAGCCTAGCGAATCACGGTTTTCTGAGTATAAAGATAAGTATATTATCTTTGATTATTCTAATATTCGTGAAAAGGGAGCTCAACTATCTTCGGGAGTAGGCAAAGCCCCAGGCTTTGAACCCTTACAAAATGGATTAGAAAAGATTAGAGAGTTACTAGATAGGTGTGTTGCTAATGAACAAAAAAAACTTCGACCTCTCGATGCTTATGATATTATTATGCACAGCAGCGATGCTGTATTATCTGGTGGTGTTCGTAGAAGTGCGTCGTTAGCTTTATTTAGTGCTGATGATGAAAATATGGCCAAAGCCAAAACTGGGAATTGGTATATAGATAATCCCCAAAGGGCCAGAAGTAACAACTCAGCACTACTCCTCAAAGATACTACCACATATGATGAATTCAATAGTCTTATGGAGTCCGTAAAAGAGTTTGGAGAGCCTGGATTTATTTGGAGCGACTCAACAGAGATGACTTTTAATCCATGCGTAGAAGTGGGCATGTGGCCCGTTGATGAAAAAACAGGAAAATCGGGCTGGCAGGGGTGTAATCTTTCTACTATTAATTGTTCGTCTTTGGTAGATGAAGATGATTTTTATGAAAGATGTAAAGCTGCTGCTATTATAGGTACTCTTCAAGCAGGTTTTACAGACTTAGATTATTTGGGTCAAGTTAGTAAAGATATTTTTGATAGAGAGGCTCTATTAGGCGTTTCATTAACAGGCATTATGGAAAAACATGAGTTAGTATTAACAGAAAAAGTACTAAAGAAAGGAGCTAAAATAGCAGTTGATACCAACCAAAAACTAGCCAAAATAATAGCTATCAATCAGGCCGCTAGAGTAACGTGTTTAAAACCAGAAGGAACTAGCAGCAGTATGCTTGGAACCAGCTCTGGAATCCATCCTCATCATGCTAAAAGATATATTAGACATGTACAAGCAAATATTTTAGAGGCTCCGTATCTGCACTTTAAAAGTTACAATCCATTAGCTTGTGAAAAATCATCATGGTCTGCTAACGACACAGATGAAGTAGTCAAATTCCCCATCGAAGTTCCAGATGGGTCTAAATTAAAAAATCAATTGCCAGCAGTAGAGATGCTATCCGTTGTTAAGGATGCACAAAGGAATTGGGTGCATTCTGGAAAAAATAGATCTTTATGCACACAAGACTTTCTGAGTCATAATGTTAGCAATACAGTAACAGTACAGCCAGATGAATGGGAGTCTGTTACTAAATTCATTTACAACAATAGAAAGTTTTTCGCTGGTATTAGCCTAATACCTCAAAGTGGAGATAAAGATTATCCCCAAGCTCCCTTTACTACTGTTTATACAAGCAGAGAGATTGCAAAAGAATACGGTGACGCTGCTTTATGGTGTTCAGGCTTAATAGAATTAGGCTTAAATGCTTTTGATAATAATTTATGGTCCGCTTGTGACTATATAACATTAAATCAAGACACAGATCAAGATGGAGAAGATAAAAAGTTATTTTCTTTAAAAATGAAAAGATTTTCAAAAAAATATTTCGATGACGATACAAAAAGATTAACTTATTGTATGAAAGATGTATATAACTGGAAAATTTATACTGACTTGTATGAGAGTTTTTCTAAAGTCGATTATACGCAACTATTAGAAACAGAGGACAATACCGTAGGAATAGAGGAAATTAGTTGCGCTGGCGGCGCATGTCTAATCTAATTTATTCTGAAAGGTTAACAAATTGAGAAAACGAAAAAAAAATCCGACTATTAATGCTACAAATAAGCTAGTTCCAGATGATTTTGTACTTGGATTTAAAAATAGACTTAAACCCAGAACAATAAATCAAAAAGAATATATCAGAGCCATAGCAGAAAATACTATTACTTTTTGTCAAGGGGTTGCTGGAAGCGGAAAAACTCACATAGCTGTGGGTATGGCTTTAGAATATCTGCTTGACAACAAAGTAGACAAAATTGTAATAACAAGACCTGTTGTAGAAGCTGGAGAAAAACTAGGTTATTTACCTGGAACAGCAGAGGAAAAACTTCATCCGTATTTATTGCCTTTGTTTGATGAAATTAATTATTTCTTACATATGCAATCTTACTCTAAATTAAAAGTAGGTAGACAAATAGAAGTTGTTCCTTTGGGTCTTATGAGAGGCAGGAGTTTTCATAATGCTTTCATAGTAGCAGATGAGTGCCAAAATGCATCTTACGATCAATTAAAAATGCTTTTGACACGTATTGGCGTAGATAGTAAAATGGTCCTAACGGGAGATGTAGATCAATCAGACTTAAGAGAAGAACAAAGGGGTGGTTTTTCGTCTCTTATTAATTATCTGAATGGAGTAGATGACCTATCTATAACTACTTTAGATGGTTCTGATATTGTGAGAAATCCTATTATTGTTAATATATTAAATAGATTAAATGAGTACAAACGTTGACAAGAAAAAATGTTTATTATTAAATGCAGACTATGCTCCAATTAAAATAATTTCTTGGAAACAGGCAATGGTATTAGACTATAAGAATAAGTCTAAAAATCATTCAATAATAGATATTTTAGAATATTATGAAAATATGTATGTAGCTGGTACAGATGAAAAAAAATATTCTGTGCCAGCTATTATGCGTATTAAAAAATACATTAATATATATAAGCACAAAATTAATTTTTCTCGTAAAAACCTATTTATCAGAGATAAATTTTCTTGTCAATATTGTGGCAAACAATTAATTGGTACACAGTTGACATATGACCATGTAATCCCCAAATCTAGATATAAGCCGTTCTATAAGAAAAGCACCAGCTGGTCAAATATAGTTACCTCATGCAGAAAATGTAATATAAAGAAGGGCAATAAAACCCCTGATGAGGCAGGTATGAAACTGATTAATAAACCGTTAAGACCCTTTTATAGCGTTGAGTACTTGCCTATGTACCTTGAGGTTGTTAGTATAAGTGAAGATTCTACATATCATTGCTGGAAACCTTATATTAAACATATAATCAATAATGAATAATTTCTATATAAAAAGTACAAATTACGATAGTAAAAATTTTTGTGCCATGGGTCAGGAAGACTATATAGATAAAAATGGAGACCCAAGAATCGAAGAAAATGATAGTGATAAAATAGCAGCTAAAATTATTTTCAATAAAAAATCTAGACAAGTAAATCAAAAAGATTTATCTAAATCGTATTTTATAAAGATCAATCCGAAGATGGAAGTTTTTAATCCCATAGAGTTACTATCTAGTGTGAACAATAAACAAACAAATCATTTTATAGAAAACACATGCAAGAGTGAATGGTTTTTCAAAGAAGTAGATATGCATGTTTTTAACAAATACTTAAATTTTTTGAAATTAAAAAATGTAAAACTGATTAAGGATATTCAAAGAGATTTAAAATAAAATGCCAATATATTCTTATTGTTGTAAAAAGTGTAGCCAAACATTTGAGATGTTTTTTAATTACAGTAATTACAAAGATAAACCTAAATGTGAAATTTGTGGATCAAAGGACACGGATAGACAAATAACACTAGATGCCGCAACAATAAATGGTTCTGTTAAAAAATCAGATTCTGAATTAAAGATTGGTGATTTAGCTAACAGAAATAGAGATAAACTATCACAAGATGAAAAGATACACCTATATAATAAACACAATGAATATAAACAAGATAAACCAGCAAGCAAATTACCTCCAGGTGCTAAAAGACTTAAAAAGACTAAAGGTGTAAAATGGACATAGATAAAACCTTAGAGCAAATATCTAATTTAGATAAGCAAAAAATAAAACACAGAGACTACGAGAATCAGTCCGAATTATTTGATACCGAAGCCCCTATGCCTATTATTACAGACTCAGATCATGAAATCGTAATAGAGTTATCTATGAATTTGCTTTCTAAAAATTCAGAAGATACTGCTGCCTTACCAGAGACTCAGCCTATGTATCACAACAACTACTGGATACCTTTACAGTCTGGAATAAATCCAGAAGAATACTGTAAAACTTTTTTAAATCATTTTCAAAACGCAATTACTGGTGCAATATAACATGGAAGATTTTAATATAAATCATATTGATAATGATAATAGCGGTGTTTTTTCTTATTACTATAGTTTTTTAGATGATTCTGATTTTGAAGACTCTTTAGGATATCCTAGAATTAAAGATCTAGATAATAGGGCTATGGCAAAAAAAGTTTGTGCTGACAAAGAACAGCAAAGCCATTACTATATTAGAAAGGGCTACGACAGTAAAATATATAATCCTTTATCACAAATTGCGTCTAAGAGTAAATTTAATATAACAGACAATTCAGACAATATGCGTTTTAAATTAGTTAGCAAAAAAGCTTTTGATTTATTTATGATATACCTGTCAACAAAAGATATAAAAATATTAAACCAAACAGAGAGAGAAGTATAATTATGGCTGATATAAGTAATACAAAAAAATATGCAATCTTATGGTTAAATTCTTTGGGTAGAGACATTTCTACTATTAGTTCTGAACTTAAGATTTCTAAAGATAAAGTATTAGGCATTGTAACTGAAAGCGGTTCTGTTTCCGAAGAAACTACTCAGGCTCAATCTCAAACAAGCAAAGATCTCATGATCACACGTACTGCTGGGAAAGGCGTTAATTCTGTAGCAATAATGACCAAAGAGGCGTCGGAAGTTGGGGATGCTAAATTAAAGAATGCTCAGAAACAAACGTATGATGATTTAGAAAAAGGTATATTTAGACCTACAAAATAATTTTTTGGATATTTAACTTTTATAATGAAAAATACATTTCCCTCCCGTTACTCTAATGGGATAACAGTCTCTGCTGCACAATATATAACTGAGCTTATATGTGAAAATAAAGCTAAAATAGACAAAGAAGATCTGTATTATAGATTTTGGTTGACTAAAAAATGGGATAAATATTATAGAAATCAAATAGCTTCTGCGAATAAGCTTGTTAAACAATATGATCCAAGAGCTATCATTCTAGCATTAAAAGACAAAAAAGCCCAAAAAATATATTCTTTGCGGGCCCCTCACTTAAAAGATATTATAGAGTATCACCAAGATATACTTGATAGCAAAAATCAAAGCTTTACTCTTGAGTTAGACAGAAAAGAAAACAAAACATTTAAGAAAATAGAACCAAAGAAAAATATAATTTCTAAAATAAAGGATTTAGATGATGGGCTTTAAAGAAGATGTAATCAAAAAATTTGGAGATCAAGTAATATTATCTGCAAATGCTATAGTAGATAAAAAATTAGTTATAATACCTTTTAGTCCTTCACTAGATATGGCTCTAAATGGAGGAGTACCAGAAGGTAGCTTTATGGTGTTGACAGGACAGCCGAAATGTGGGAAAACAACTTCTGCTTTATCCTTTGCCGCTATAGCACAGAGAGAAATTTATAAAGGAGAGTTAAAAAAAGATAGACATGTGTACTATCTAAACATAGAAGGTAGATTGAAGAAAAGGGATTTAGAAGGAATACCAGATTTAGACTTAGAAAGATTTGAAGTTATAGGTTCACAGCAAGGCAAAATTCTACACGCAGAAGAGTACTTACAAATCGCAGAGAGAATTATAAACGAAGAGCCTGGATCTATAGTAATTATCGATTCTTATTCGGCTTTATGTACAGAAGCAGAAATCACGGCAGATATGGGGAAAATGCAAAGAGCTGACGGAGCTAAATTGTTAGCTAAATTTTGCAGAAAGGTGGCCAATGTCATACCTGTTAATAAAAATGTAGTTATAGGTATTACTCATCTTATGGGTAATCCAACAGGATATGGAGCAGAATTTAAAGAAAAGTCTGGTCAAGCTATTGCTTATCAAACAGATGTTAAGCTGAGAGCAAAAACTTTTAAACCGTGGGTCTTGGGTGCTGATGGCACACAGATAGGACAACAAGTAGAATGGCAAGTAGCATGCTCTGCGCTCGGACCTCCTGGTGCTGTAACCACTGGTTACATCAGATATGGCTGTGGTATAGATCAACATATGGAAATTATATCAATAGCTTGTGATGTTGGATTGATCAACAAAGCGGGAGCTTGGTATTCTTTAGATTTTTTGGAAGACAAAGAAAAGAAGAAGCAGAAGTTGCAAGGTACTGAGAAGATTAGAACATTTTTACTAGAGAACCCTAAAGCTTTCGAGAAACTATCAGCCGCTATTAAAGAAACTATGGGCATATAAATATGTTAATTAAAGATTTGGACGGCAAATCTCATAATTGGACTTTACTTGGGAATATAGCTCATGGACAAATTTCTAATAAGTCCAACGGGCATTTAGAAGCAAGAAAATTATTATCTGGTGTTTTTCCTACATTGCAGATATTAGAAGAAGTACCTATTCGATTAAGAAAATCACAAACTTTATATTTAGATTTTTATTTACCATTAAATAAATTGTGCGTAGAAGTTCACGGTGAGCAACATTATAGATTTATAACACACTACCATCGTAATCAAATAGGTTTTTTGAAACACAAGAAGAGAGACAAGGAAAAGATGGAGTGGTGTGAAATTAATGATATTAAATATGTGGAATTGCCTTACAATGAGAATTTAGACCAGTGGAAACAAAGGATAGACAGTGAACACTAAAGAACAAGTATCTGAATGGGATAAAGTACTAGATGAGTACGAAAATACTCTTGGGTTTACTTCTTATGAGATGCATAATAAATTTTCTGACGACGAACTCAATTTATACTTTACTATGAATAGAGACTCGATAGAAAAATTAACCCCAGAAGACTGTGCTCAAATAGCTATGAGATTATCTCAATACTCCTTGTTTATTCAAAGAACATTGAATAGAGAAATAGCTAGACATAATTGGGCAGAAGAGACTATTAAGGAAACTATTGCGGACGAGATCAATAACTATAAGGGTTATGGTTATATAGAAAAATCACTACAGGCCATCAAACACAATGATAAAGCGAATTCTTTAAATAAAATAAAAAAATATGCAAAACAAAGAATGGACAGAATGTCTTACATAGCTAACAACGTAAAAAATTTATCAGATATCTTATTAGCTGTACAGAAAACAAAGGTGAAACATGGATCTTAATGAACTCTTTAAAGACAAGAATCAAATTAAAAGTCTTATTACATTATTACAACAGGTTGTTGATTCTCAAGAAACAGAAGATGAGTCAAAAATAGAAGACACCGAGCAACAGGAAGCACAACCCAACAGTAAGATAAAGACCAGAGAATCTCGTAGAGTCGTAAAAAATAACGGGTTTGTGAATAAATTTGACAGTATGTCAGAATTTAATTCCTTCAAAGCGGATGGTGCCATAGACAAAGTTTTATCTCAACAGCCTCCTGTAGCCAGAACTAGAGAATTTGAAGCGATAAATGTCGTATGTAGAGTATGTGGAAAACAAGAAAATGTAAATCCGTCATTAGCTCATGAAGGCCCAGCTAGATATAAGTGTAACAATTGTTCCAAATTACCAGGATAAATAAATGATACTTTGTGATCCTTCGTCAGAACGTGCTGTTCTCAGCGGTGTTTTGAAGTACGGAGAAGATGCTTTTTTGGATATTGCAGATGTTCTTCAGTCTTCATCATTTACTATTGATAGCAATCAAATTATTTATAAATGTATAAAAAACATTTGTGAAAAAGAACAAAAACCATCTATAGACATAGCTTCAATATATTCAGCAGCTCAGGAGTTGGATTTATCTCATGTCTTTGATAAAAAAGATGAAGTTCAGCACCTAAAAGCAATATTTGATTTCCCTGTGAATCTTGCGAATGTAAGAAAATTTGCTGTAAAAATTCGTAAACTAGAAATTGCAAGACTATTACATTCCGAACTAAAAGACACTCAAAATAAATTATTGGACATTAATGGTAGCGAGTCCATATCAACAATTTTAGGTATCGCTGAAGAAGCAGTATTTAACTTCGGAAGTCAATTAGGTACAGACTCAGAAGCTGCGCCATCAATGATGGCAGAAGGTATTGAAGAATATATTGATGAGCTTAGAGAAAATCCAATAGACCAAGTTGGTATACCTACTGGATTTCCTGTTTATGATCAGTCTATAGGAGGGGGTTTACGTAGAGGTACTATTAATGTTATCGGAGCTAGACCTAAAGTTGGTAAAACTTTGTTATCAGACAATATGGGTTTTCATATAGCTAACAAGCTGAAGATACCTGTTTTAAATATGGACACAGAGATGACAAAGAATGATCATATACATCGCCTATTGGCTATGTCTACAGAAATAGAAATGTCTAAAATAGAAACTGGTCAGTTTGCAGATTCAGCAGCTTTAAATGAAAAAATTAATCAAGGAGCGCAAAGCCTAAAAGAATCTCCTTTGTTTCATAAAAGCATAGCAGGCAAATCTTTTGATGAGCAGCTTTCTATTATGAGAAGATGGTTACTTAAAGAAGTAGGGCTGAATGACGACGGGACCGCAAAAGAATGTGTTATATTTTATGATTATTTGAAACTCATGGATTCTGCTGGAATTAATCAAGACCTAAAAGAATATCAAGTTCTGGGATTTATGATGACCGCTTTGCACAATTTTGCTATGAGATATCAAGTACCCATAGTGGCCTTTGTTCAATTAAACAGAGATGGTATCACAAAAGAATCAACAGATTCTGCATCTGGATCAGATAGAATTATTTGGCTGTGTAGTAACTTTACTATATTCAAAAGAAAATCTGACGAAGAAATTGCAGAAGATGGTGCTGATGTAGGAAACAGAAAATTAGTTCCTGTAATTAGCAGACATGGTGGAGGCTTAGATGACAATGACTATATTAATTGTAAAATGAAAGGTTGGTGCGCAAAAATAATTGAGGGTAATACTAAACTAGAGGTATCTAATAATATTAAGTCACAAAATGATGGGTTTATACTAGATGAAGACAGCAATTCGGAAGATGAAATCAACTTCGTATGATCAGAATCAGATTAAAGTTATAGCAGACCTTGTGTGTGAAGACATAGAGGGCTTGTTAGAAGCTTTGGGTGTAGAAGAATACAAACTTTTAGACAATATGGTAATTACAAGTTGCCCTATTCATGGGGGAGATAATTCTTCAGCCTTAAATCTGTACCACACAGGAGACTCTTATAGAGGGAATTGGAAATGCAGGTCTCATAAATGTGAAGAGACCTTCATGCCTTCTGTTATAGGTTTTATTAGAGGCTGTTTATCTAGAATGAAATACGGCTGGGAAAAAGATGGTGATACTACAGCATCTTTTAAAGAGGCTTTAGAGTATGCTGTTAAATTTACTAAGCAAGACCCTAGTAATATTAAGGTTTCTAAAACAGCTAAAGAGAAAAATAAATTTGTTAATAATATTAGATACATACAATCCTCTCCAGTAAACAACAAAGTTAGCAATGGTGTTGGTAGAGACACAGTAAAAAACAATTTAAATATTCCATCAGAGTATTTTATCTCTAGAAATTTTAATAAAAACATACTTATTAAGTATGATGTAGGAGAATGCAAAACAGCAGGTAAAGAAATGTATGGAAGAGCAGTTGTGCCTATATATGATAATAGTCATAAATATATGATAGGTTGTTCTGGCAGGACGCTAGATGATAACATTAAGCCTAAATGGAGGCATAGTACAGGCTTCAAGTCTGAGAACGTATTGTATAACTATTGGTATGCTCAAAAACATATTCAAGAAACAGGTATTGCTATTTTAGTAGAAAGCCCCGGAAATGTATGGAAACTTGAAGAGGCCGGAATACATAATTCTTTAGCTATATTTGGAGCATCAATAGCCGATAAACAAAAAATGATGCTAGATATATCTGGAGCAATGACTATAATTACTATTATGGACAACGATGAAGCGGGGGTAAAAGCTTCAGAACAAATAAAATTTAAATGCTGCAGAACATACAATGTAAAAAATATTGCTATCAAAAGTCATAATGATATAGGGGAAATGACATCAGAAGAAATCAAAAAAATAATCATACCCGAAATTAAGGACTGTTACAAATGAATATAGTAGCACTTGCTGGAACAAAACAATCTGGAAAAACTTCCTCTTGTGTATTTATTCAACAAGCATTCGATGCTTTGCCGGAAACGCAAGGAGTAGCTAAAATATATAATTTTGCTGACCCTCTAAAACAGATGTGTCTTGATATTTTCGGCTTCAAACGTAGTCAATGCTATGGTTCTGATGAAGATAAAAACGAACTTATAGACTGCTATTGGCCTCAATCTGGAAAACAAATGACAAGCAGGGAAGTTATGCAATATGTCGGCACTGACGTTTTTCGGAAGATACAAACAAATGTATGGTCTGATGCAACTATGAGATTGATAAAATCTGAAAATCCTGATTTGGCATTAATAGCAGACTGCCGTTTTCCTAATGAGGTTGACGTTGTTAAAAAAGCTGGGGGAGTAGTCATAAAACTTAATAGATCTCCTTATAGGTCTACACACGCTAGTGAGACAGCACTAGACGAATCGGTTTATGATAGTTCCAACTTTGATTTAATTATAGATAACTCCGAAATGATTCTTGGGGCTAAAAATAATATTATTTTAAATTACTTATCAGATAAAGGAATACTATCATTATAATTACATATTTTAGAAGCTCCTCTTACAACACCCACTCTATGTGCGAACAGCAGTACTTTATAGAGTACGTCCTTGGATGGAGAGGCCCTTCGGGACAAAAGGCTGATAAGGGTACTATTGTACATAAAATTTTAGAAATATTGGCTGTAATCAAACAAGCTCAACAAAATAATCAAGAAGAAATAAATGATGATCTTTTGGGCCCGATAAGTACCGATAGCTATAATCTCAATACAATTATACATGACGTATATGAATATTATACTACCAGAACACCTCATCATAAGTGGACCGCTAAAGATTATAAAGATTGCCATGCTTGGACCTACAAGGCAATAGATTTTAATGACGGAATGTTTGATCCAAGAAATAGAAATATATTGTGCCCAGAACAACATTTCGATTTTGAAATTAAAAAACCATGGTCTAAATATAGTTATAAATTGCCAGATGGTAAAAACTTAGAAGGTAATTTAGCTATGAAAGGAACCATAGATTTAATTACGCTGGTAAATGAAGATACTATTGAAATTATAGATTGGAAAACAGGAAGAAGGTTAGATTGGGCTACCGGTAAAGAAAAAACACAAGAAAAACTTGAGACAGATCCTCAATTAAGAATATATCATTATGCCATTAAACATTTGTATCCCCATATAAAACATATCATATTTTCAATTTATTATATCAATGATGGGGGTCCTTTTACTGTTTGTTTCGATGACAAAGATTTGATTTCTACAGAAGATATGTTGCGAGCTAAATTCAACACTATCAAAGCTGTTAAGCGTCCTAAATTAAAGAAAAGTTGGATGTGTACAAAGTTATGCCATTTTGGTAAAACAACTTTTGAAAATTCTATACTTGACCCGACGGTTGAATATAGAGATAATCAAGTATGTAGTAAAGGTTCGTACATGACAAAGTGCGAACAAATTAAACACGATATAGAACTATACGGTATAGACACTTCTATGGCTCTATATAAACATCCTAATCACTCATTTGGTTCATATCAAGCCCCAGGTTCTGCATGAAAAACTATAGCGCATTACATGTCCATTCCCATTACAGTTTGATGGATGGTCTTTCTAAACCTTTGCAGATAGCTGACAGATGTAAAGAAGTAGGTATTACAAGCTGTGCCATTACTGATCACGGCTCCATATCTGGTGCTGTTCAATTCTTTTCGGCTATGAAAAACCAAGGAATTAAACCGATACTGGGATGTGAAATATATGTTTGTAAGGAAAGTCCTGAAATAAAAAACAAAACCAATAGTAAACTAAGTCATTTTTTATTATTATCAAAAAATTATGAAGGTTGGAGATCTTTAATTAATATTATTTCAGAATCAAATTTAGAATGTAATTTTTATCGAAAGCCAAGGCTAGATTTTAACACTCTGGCAAATCTATTAGATGGTAATATTATCGGATATTGTGGACACATGGGGTCCGTGTTGGCAAACGATCTGATGTCTTCTTCTGAAAATGACATAGGTAAGATAGGCTCAGAATTTGTTGCACATATGAAAGACATTTTTGGTTCTGATAACTTTTTTCTAGAATCACAGTTAATGGATAAAGAAAATACACCAGAACAAATAGAGATTACAGAACACATACGTAGAATTGCAGAAAACACAAACACTAAAGTAATATGTACTCCTGATGCTCATTATTGTAGAAAAGAAGATGCGGTAGATCAGCGCATACTGTTGTGCAATAATCTAAAAACAACATTAGTGGAGATCAACAGAAAACTACTAAACGACGAAGAAGTTCCTATGTCTTGTTTTTTTAAATCAGATAATTTTCATATATTGTCTCCAGAAGAAATGCAAGAATTACATACAGAAGAAGAAATCGAAAACACTTTATACGTAGATAGCTTATGTGAAGACTATACCATATTAGATAAACCTATCTTACCCGATTTTAAATGTCCTAAAGGTATGGATTCAGCTGAATACTTAAGACATTTGTGTAGACAGGGCTGGAAAAATAAAATTGAACACGATGTAGATAAAAATATGCATGCAAAATATGTTGATAGAATTAAATATGAATTAGATGTTTTGCAAGGTGCGGATTTATCCAGCTATTTTTTAATTGTTCAAGATATAGTTCAATATGTTAAAGACAGTTCTTGGCTACCCGGCCCAGGCAGAGGGTCTGCTGCAGGATGTTTGGTATCTTATCTAATAGGAATAACTTCTATTGATCCAATTAAATATGATCTTATTTTCGAAAGATTTTATAATGCAGGTAGAAATACCGGCGGGCATATTTCTATGCCTGATATTGATATAGACGTTCCAATTAACAAGAGAGAAGAGATAATCTCATATATTAAAAAGCAATATGGTGAAGATAAAGTTTCTCAAATGATAACTTTTAATACCATGAAAGGTAGAGGAGCTTTAAAAGAGGTTCTTAGAGTTTATGGAAATATAACCTTTGATGAAATGAATAAGATTACTAAATTTATACCAGACGAAGCAAAAATAGCAGATGAGTTGCAAGAAATGAGAGAAGACACAGGAGAGGCTTCTATTATAAGATGGGCATTAGAAAATAATGTTGACAAACTAAAGGAATGGTGCTATATTAATGATGAGGGGCAGCTATCAGGGCCTCTAGCTAAAAGATTTGAACAGGCTATAAGGTTAGAAGGAACTAAATCAAATCAATCAAAACATGCTGCTGGTATCGTAATAAGTAAAGATCCTTTAAGAAGTGTTTGTCCAATGGTATACGATTCTAAAAATAAACAATCAATTGCCGGAATGGAAATGCAAGACCTTGAGAGTTTAGGTGTAATTAAATTTGACGTCCTTGGCATAGCCATGTTAGACAAAATTATGACTATATCTAATATACTAAAAACTGGAGAATAAAATGGTTAAAAAATTTAGAGAATTAAATGTCGGAGATCAGTTTACTTATGCTGGTACTCAGTATATAAAAATGAATCCTGTAAAAGTAAGCTGTTGTAGATCAGTTAATATGCATGTTGTGGGAAACACATCACAAAGAACTTTTTTAAACCCAGATGTAGAGGTTACAGTTAATGCCTAATTTTCAGAAGATATGCGTTTTTGACATGGAAACGGACGGGGCTAAACCTGATAAGTGCAGCCCCGTTCAAATCGCAGCCATTATGATTGATCCTAATAGGCTGGAAATTATTAAGGATTCGGAATTCAATATTACATTAAAGCCATTGGCTTTAGAAGATGATAAGGACTATGACTATAGTGATTCCGATGTGTTAGACTTTCATGCTAAAGTCCAAGGATGTTCAAAAGAAAATATTTTGGATAAGTGGAAGGACTATCCTAAGCAAGAACTGGGTTGGAAAAATTTTGTTTCTTATCTAGATATGTATCATACTAGGTCTGAAAGAAAATCATGTTTCACAGCACCAATTGCTGCAGGTTATAATATTAATGGTTTTGATTTAAAAATAGTTGAGAGACTAAGTTCTAAATACAAAAATGTTAATAAAGAGGGAAGATCAAATTTATTTTTCCCTAGAGACGTTATAGATGTAATGAATTTAATTTTTTATTGGTTTGAAGGAAATAATGAACTAAAGAACTATAAAATGGATAATCTTAGAGAATATTTCGGTATGGATAAAGATGGAGCACATGATGCCCTCAAGGATGTACAAGATACAGCAGGGTTACTTATTCGTTTTTTGAAATTGCATAGAAATGTTGCTCAAAAAGTCAGTTTTAGAGATTCTTTTGTTCAGTAATTATGTCAGAATATTTTGCTTTTTCTTGTGGCTGTAAGTTCAAAGTCTTAAATAAAGATTGCGATCCTCCACTTATTGATTTTAATCCTGAATTAGAGTCTATAAATCTTAATTGTGAAAAAACTTGGGATCTGATATCTTCTGGTAATACCAAAGGGTGTTTCCAGTTAGAATCTCGCTTAGGCCAGACAATGGCCAAGAAGCTAAAACCCTCAAATATTAATGAGCTTTCTGGATTGATAAGTATTCTTAGGCCGGGATGCCTAGAAGCTTATCGTGATGGAAAAAGTGTTTCCAGTCATTATATAGACAAAAAGAATGGTTTGGAATCAATTGATTATTTTCATCCCGCTTTGGAGCCTATTTTAAAACATACATATTCTGAAATGATTTATCAAGAACAAGCTATGTCTATATCTAAAGAATTGGCTGGTTTTGATCTACAACAAGCTGATGAATTAAGAAAAGCTATTGGTAAGAAACAAGCAGATAAAATGGCAAAGCTTAAAAAGAGCTTTATCAAAGGTTGTGCAAAAAGAAAGTCTGTGTCTAAAGATGAGTCAGAACAGATATTTGGATGGATTGAAAAATCCCAGAGGTATTTATTTAATGCCAGTCATTCTATTAGTTATGCCATGAATGCCTATCTGTCTGCTTATGCTAAAGCGCATTTCCCTAAAATATTCTTTGCTTCATATTTACGTTTTGCCAAAGACAAAATGGATTCTCAACAAGAGATTAAAGAGTTGGTAAGAAATGCTAATGAAATGGATATTAAAATTAGCATACCTGATTTAAGAAATCTCAATGAATTTTTTATCCTAAAAAACAAAATCATATACTTCGGCCTAACAGACATAAAAGGCGTCGGTCAGTCCGTATATAAAAAAATAATAAAGATGGCAGAAGAAAAAGATATTATTGAGTATAGTTGGCTGGAAACTTTATTTGAAGTACTATTAAATATTAATTCAACTGCCAGTAAAGCACTAATTTCTTGTGGTGCTCTGGATTATTATAAAAAAAATAGAACAGATATGTTATTCAATTATGATCTTATTTCTGAATTAACAAAAAAAGAATCAGACATATGCAGAAACATTATATCTGAGTCTAAAAATAAAGATATCAAAATAATAAAAGTGCTAGAGCAACTACTAGAAGCCCCTAGAATACAGAAAAATAGAAAAAAAATAATAAATAATATAATTAGCAGTATCAAGAAACCTCCTTACTCCCTGATAGATAAGATAGAGTGGCTGTCCGACTCCGAAAACAATATGCTCGGTGCATCAATTACGTGTTTTAAAATTGATACATATGATACTGCTATGGCTAACTGTAATTGTAAAAGCTTTAAAACTTCAGTTGTAAGTAGTAATATTGTCATTGCTGGAGAAATTAATAATATAAATATTATTAAAACCAAAAAAGGTAAAAATCCTGGACAAGAAATGGCTTTTGTTAGTATTGAAGATCAGTACGGAATACTAGACTCTGTAATATTTTTCCCTGAACAACTGTCTAAATATAGAACACATCTTTTCAATGGCAATATCTTAATATTCAGCGGTAACAAAAGCAAAGATAAGGACGGATTGATAGTAGAAAAATGTTTTATGCCAGCGACTTGACACCATAAAACCAGCATGTATTATAATGTATTGAACGATAACTAATTACTTTCTCGGAGATTAATTTATGAATATTACATTGTTGAGAGGCAACCTAGCCCGTGACCCTGACTTAAGAGTTGTTAATACTGGAGGCAAACAAACTTCTGTAGTGAATTTTACAGTAGCTGTATCCAGAGAGTACACTAAGTCTGACGGGACAAAAGATAAGGTTACCTCTTTTATTAATTGCGAAGCTTGGGATACCGGAGCTGAAGTTATCAATGAATCCTTTAATAAAGGGGACTTGGTTATGATTGAAGGATCTTTAAGGAATGATTCTTGGGAAAAGGATGGTGTTAAACACAGCACTCTAAAGATTAGGGTTAATAATTTCTCAAAAATCACTAAGTTGTCTAGATATAAGCAGCAGCAACCTGCCAGCACAGAAGACTCTAGTAAAGAAGAAACTGTCGCCTTTTAACTAGTAATCATAGGATCTTAGATAATAGGGGGGAGTTAATCCCCCCTATTTTATATATATGAAACCAAAACTTAAAATTTTAATGTGCTCTGAAGCAAGCTTTCTTAGTTCCGGATTTGGAACATATACAAAAGAGCTTTTGACTAGATTACACAACACAGAAAAGTATAACATAGCAGAATTTGCTTCTTACGGCTATGTCAATGATCATAGGGATAAAGACATCCCTTGGAAATATTATGCTAATGCAGTAAGAGAGAATGACAGCAGGCATAGAGAATATTCCTCTCGGCAGGACAACCAATTTGGAAGATGGAGATTTGAAAAAGTATTGCTGGATTTTAAGCCAGATGTTGTAGTTGATATAAGGGATTACTGGATGAGTGCTTATCAAGGTATTTCTCCTTTAAGAAAATATTTTCACTGGATTCTAATGCCCACAGTCGACTCTGCTCCACAGCAAGAAGATTGGATTGATACTTATCTTTCTGCCGATGCCATATTTAGCTATTCTGACTGGGGAGGACAAGTTATTCAGCAGCAAAGCAGTGGTGCTGTAAACTATATAGATACTGCATCTCCCGGAGTGGATTTAAATATCTTTAAACCACAAAACAAAGCCGCTTGCAAAGCATATCTGGGTATTCCAGAAGATTCCATAATTATAGGATCTGTGATGAGAAATCAAAAACGAAAACTTATTCCAGAATTACTCCACGCTTTCAGATCGGTATTAGACAACTTAAAAGAAAACAAAGAAGATGAAAAGGCTAAAAAACTATTTCTTTATCTTCATACTAGCTATCCCGATATGGGTTGGGACATCCCCGAACTATTGAAAGATTTAAGATTATGTAATAAGGTGTTTTTTACATATAGCTGTAGAGGATGTAAAAATATTAAATCGACTACATTTTCAGGCCCACAAAAAACTTGCAGTAAATGCATGAACAATGCTTGCTTCTTACCCTCTGTCACAGACGGTATCGAACAAGAAGATTTAAGCAAAATATATAATACTTTTGATATGTATGTTCAGTATTCCATATGCGAAGGTTTTGGTATGCCTCAAGTGGAGGCCGGAGCCTGTGGAGTACCCATTGCCACCGTAGACTACAGCGCTATGTGTGACATTGTTAAAAAGTTAAATGCTTTTGCTGTGCCTCCTAAAACTATTTTTAAAGAAATGGAAACTAAAGCATATCGTGTCTATCCAGATAACGACATCCTAGAACAGCATATACTAAATTTTATAGACAAGCCATCTCCGATACGAAGTCGAATGGGTTCTGAGGTAAGATCCTTAACAGAACAAAACTACTGCTGGAATAGAATAGCCAAGGTGTGGGAAAAATATTTAGACGAACTCGACGATAGAGGATACAGGTCAGACTGGAACGCAGAAGCTACTTATATACAAGAGCATGAAATGAATAAAGATGTGTCTAGCGTTCAAAATTTATTTAAATATTGTGCTACGTATGTTTCTGATTTATCTAAAATTGGTAGCTATAAATTTTTAAATATACTTAAAGACTCAGACTATGGTTTTACCGTTAAAGGCCCTACTTCCATAGTCCCTGCTGGTAAACAGGATATGGAGAATTTCTTTCAAATGTATGCCAAAGCCCATAACACTGCTGAAAAAGCCAGAGTGTCAGGAGCAACATCTCAAGAAGACTTTATAGTATATGCCAAAATGAAAGCATCTTCATAAATGAATATTTTATATGTAGGACCATATAGACAAGATAATTTTTATGGCTTGTATTCTCAAGCAGTTATACAAGATTTGGGATCAAAACATAATTTAAAACTTAGACCTATATTTTATAATAGCTCACAAATTCAACGAGAAACTCTACCTAATATATTCCCACAACTAGAAAATCAAACACTAGAGAGCTATGATTGTCTAATACAGCATGTGGCACTACAAGATATACTATATACTAACGCTTTCAAAAGAAATATAGTAATTCCTATTATAGATCATGAATATGATGACGGTCTTATATCTAACAAAGGTGTTGATGAATTTTTCTTAGACTCTGACTGCGAAAACATACCTTTACCAGAACAAAAGGTAAAGAAATTTGAATTAAACCTAGACTTTTCAGTTGACAAAAATCAAATTTTTGATATTGGTCCATTAATAGCAACACGCAAGCTGTATTTTGTTGGGGACTATCAAGACAATATAGATATTATATTAAGTACTATTAGGTCTTTTGTATATCTCAACAATTTCTTGGATACAGATATCAGCCTAGCTCTGTTTGTTTTTAATATTAGTGCTCAAGAAATACAACAAATCAAAGAATACATTAAAAAAGTATATGGTGTTTTTGGCTATAAATTCATAGTTGATAAAATTTCTATCACCCCATTATCTATGAATATACAAAATATATTATCTGCACATAATTCTGGTAATATTTTCTTAAATTTAAACACACACGCATGTAATGCAATAAATTCTGTGATTGCTACTAGTCTATCTAAAGAAGTAGTTGATTTTGAATTAAATAATGATATTAGTAATTTATACATCAATGAAAAACCAACTAAACAATGGATAAAAACTTACACGGATAAGTCTATAGTCAACAGTATAAAAACCCATTTCACTGCCAAAAATACGAAACAACCAATTAAGCACAAAAAAATAAATAACTTATTATGAAATCATTACCTGTAGCTAATATAGTCAATAGTCTAATATATCAAGATAATTTTAATATCGTTTATGATAGTCATGGAAGCTTATTTGATCTGATTATAAAATCTATGGACTTTGCCATACACGACGCAGATATTGCTCATTCGGATATGTGGTATCATTCATTTTTAACTAATAATCCTATAAATTTCACAAATAAATATATGAACACAGCTATATCTTCTCATTTAAATACATTGGCGATTTTTCATGATGGAGTACCTCCTCAACTCAAAAAAGAGGATGTAATGATATTGCAAAATCAAATTAAAAATTCAATTAAGATATTAACAGATGGATCTTTAGCGAGTCAGTGGCTTCCGTCAGATGACAAATGGTATACTGTTAATTATGGCATTCCCTATATAGATCATGAGGAAGAAGACAGGACAATAGATTGTATCTTATTTAATTTTAGACAAAATAATAATATCACATCATTATTTGACAATATTAAGAAGTCTATCCCTAATAGTATGATGATGAATGAGTTACCCAAGAGTTTGGAGGAATTATATTCCATACTAGATAAAACTAAAATTTGTATTGATTTCGACAATCGTATAAATTCCTTAGTTGCAGCATCAAGGGGATGTTTTAATATAACTTCCTATGAGAACACTTTAATAGGATATTACGAAAGAATTAATTCTACAGAAAGTATTGATCAACTTATCCTAAATTGTTTGCAACAGATAGATAAAGACAAGACTATTGAACAAATTAATTTTATAAAACAGCACTATTCGTTTGATATATTTGCAGAAAATTTAACAAAGATAATTTCGCATATTTCTAAAGAGGTATTTTTATTATGAGAAGAAGCATAAATATTATATGTGATGACTACCGCAATATAGCAGAGGGGTTTGAGTCAGTCCATATATCTTCTATTAGTAATTTGGTAGATTTTTCTATAGACACTATATTGTATTATAACATAGGTTATTCTCAAAAAGTTGAATCTAAAAAGAATTTGCAAGTACTGTCTAATAAACTACGACCTGGAGGATCTATGGTTGTGAAATTTACTAATCTCGATCTGATATGTAAAAACTATTTAGATAAAAAAATAAAAAACAATGAATTAATTGACGCTATTAAACATATTAATACCGGGATGTCTGTAGACGAAATGTTTACATTTATAAATAATGATTCTCTAAGAATAACAAAAATAGCTAAAGAAAATAATGATATTTCTATGGTAGTTACTAAGGTTAGAGTATGACAAATAAAACAATAGGAACAGACTGTTCTAGATGCCACTTTTCATCACCCATTACTGAAAACAATAACTGTGAATTTAATATTATTGACAATATTAAAGACATTAAAGAGGTAACAGAAAAAAACGGATATTATTACGTCAACAACTATAGTTGTGCGTACGCTTTCCCTAAAGACAAAATTAAAGAATTACTAGAACCATTTCCAGATTTAGATGTAGTGGAATATTCTAAATACAGAAGGTATGTAAAATATTATTTGATTATAAACAATATGGACAGTAAAGAAGGAATTGATTATATATGTGAACAGATTAATAAATTAACGATAAAACCACAAGCGATATCTATATTAGTTAAATCCACAGATATGGTTAGCCTTATCGAAGAATGCAACGAAAAAATAAATCATGTTGATGACATGGTATGGAGACTACATAATTTTAAAAATAAAGACATATCAGAATCAATGGCTATGCACACTGTGTTAAGCACAAGTTCTCATTTAAAGAAATGTCATTTTATTTGGTCTTTAAACGACACAGATTTATTATATTCTGCCGATAACAAGCTGATAGAGAATATTAATTTTATTGCAAATGTTATTCAGCCTCCAGTGGGTATACTTAAATCTAAAAAATCAAATAATTATCATAGCAATATTTTCATTACTAAAAGCAATTACCAAAATCTAATTAGTCAATTATCTCAAGATCTTGACAAAGCCATTCAAATGTTTCTAGAAGAAGAACCGGAAGCAGAAATAACTATTTATGATGATTAATGCTCTTATAATAGCATCTGAAATCACCAAAGGCATGAAATCTCTAGGTTCGAGATCGATGCTTAATATCAATTCAAAGAATAAAATTATTGATCAACAAATATCTTCTATCAAAACTATTCACAGAAATGCAGAAATTACCATTTCTTGTGGTTTTGAATATGAAAAAATAAATAATTATATTAACAAAAGATATAAAAACATTCAATTAATACATAATAAAGACTATGAAACAACCAATGAAGCCAGAGATATAGAATTATTTTTAATCGATAAAAAACCTGATGATATAGATTATTTGTTTATAATCAGCGGTGGCGTTTTATTAAAAAAGAAGGCTATCTCTTTTACTAAAATCAAAAAGTCCTCAAGAATTTTTTTAATGAGAAGTGTAAAAAATAATTTTAAATTGGGGTGTTCAAAAAAAGATAATATAGAGTATGTGTTTTATGACTTAGACATACCTTGGTGTGAGTGCTTATTATTGAATAAAGAAAGTGTTATTAAATTAAAATCTTTTATACAAGGAAACAACGTATTAAATATGTATTTGTTTGAAATGTTGAACAGCATACTCACAATAGACGATATCCAACCGTGCTATATTAATAAAAATGACATAATGAAAATTACAAGTTTTGCAGATATAACTAGGGCTAAAAGTTTTATAACATGAAAAAAATATTTATAGAATCGATAAACAATAAACTGTTTACAAACCTGAGAATAATTAAAGACAATATACAAATATTTAATGGCAACTTAGGTAACAATATATATCAAATATTTTATAAAACTAAATTTGATTCGATAATTATAGCATCAGTTATTAACGAAAGTATAGTCCAGTTTGCAGAAGAGTTTAAAGATAAAAAAGTATACATATACGATCAAAATAGATCGCTAGATCAAAATATAATAGACAACAACAAGTCTATAGATTTTATCTTGCCATCAAACAACAAAACCAATAAACAAGGCAATAGACTAAACATAAACACAAATATGATAAACGATCAGTTGCTACAAAATACTGATGGCTCTAAGCAAAACTATATATCATGCTTTTTAGACAGCGTACAAATATTACCACAAGAACTAAATTCAGAACTTTATCCAAACTCGCACAAAAAAATTAAAATGTTTAACAATGTAAAAATACAACATCCTCAAAATCTTGGGATAATAACAGAAAGAGAACGGCTTAAAATTCTATCTGAGTCAGAATATTATTTAAATTTAGACGATCAATATGTTATAGAGGCTGCTATCAATGGATGTAAAATTCTTAGCCTAGAATCTTTGTCAAAATTAAAGCCTATGGATTACGACATCCCTGAATATGAAACATATCAAAACTTTATTAAGGAATACATATGAGAGAACTACCAGATATAGGAGTAGTATTATTAAATCTGGATAATAGTCCTGTTTACTCTTTAATTTTAAAAAATTTATCAACAATGGCTAGTAAACTACCATACAACCAAGTTGTAGTCTTTTCTAGTTCTTGCACTATCGCAGACACTCAACATGTCCCAGTTCTGCATATAAGTCACGCTAAATTCTTCCGTGGTATTTTAATACATATCGATGTAAGCGGTTTGATTATTAGTCAGAATTTCCCTAATCTTACTGATAGATATTTATTTGCTTTTGACACCCCTTGGGTTGGTCAAGAAGTAGGGTATAAACAGTGGAAAAGTCTTTTTATAGATAATAATTTAAAAATAATTAGTGCTAATGTTAGTATAGATAATATATATAATTTGTGTTGGAAAGAACCATCAGGAATAGCGGAGGATTTTAATCATGAAAGAATACTCGACATTATCGAAAAAACAAAAAGTTGATCTTATAGACAAGCTTTATGTTAAAGAAAATAAAAGTTTTGCTGATATAGCAAAAATTTATGGAACATATCCCAATAAAATACTGAGAGACGCGAAGTCTTTTAATGTGCCTATTCGGACCAAGTCTGAAGCTCAAAAGAACGCACTTAAAACAGGTAAGCACAGACATCCGACCAAGGGGAAGGAAAGATCAGAAGACATTAAAAACAAAATAGGTAAAAGCGTAATGAGTGCTTGGGAAAATTTAACAGAATCTGAGTTAAATGATAGAAAAACAAAAGCTCAAGAGAATTGGAGTAAATTAACAGAAGATAAAAAACTGTCTATTCAAAAATCTGCTACAGATGCTGTTAGATTAGCAAGCAAACTGGGTTCAAAGTTAGAACACTATTTATTAAGAAAACTTATAGATAGCGGCTATGCTGTAGACTTTCACAAAGAGCACACTTTGGTAAATACAAAATTGCAGATTGACCTTTTTGTTAGAGACAATAATATAGCAATAGAAGTCGATGGCCCTTCTCACTTTGCTCCCGTGTGGGGTGAAGAAGTGCTAAAAAGGAATATTGCTTATGATCAAAAAAAAGAAGGACTAATTATAGGCAAGGGATGGCACTTGATAAGAGTGCAACAGCAAAAAGACTTTTCAAAAACAAGAGCCGACTTTCTTTTCGAAAAATTAAGAAATGCAATTGTTCAAATCATAGATTCAAATTCGGATACTGTACTATCGCTAACTATAGAGGATTAAAATGGCAAAAAAAGCATCTACTAAAAATAATTTGGAAACCAAAGAAATAACCAAAGAAATAAGCAGTCCCAATATTACGGATGTCGAATGGACTGAATATGTTTTAGGATTATTGTCTGATGACGAAAAAATCAAAGGCAACCCTACAACAGATGGTCTTAGGAGAGTGTTTGAAATAGCTTTAGATTGTATCATAGTGGATTCTACATCAGAAGTTTCTCAGGCTCCAGATCCAGACAATGGAAATAGAGCTACTGTAGTCCATGGTCTCAGCTATATTTTAAATGACAGCACTCTCACCCCAGAAACTAAATGCAGGACCGTAAACGGTGCGGCAGACGTATACTGGGGCAATTGTGACAAGATATTTAGAAACCATCCTGTTGCTGTAGCAGAAACTAGAGCAGAAGGAAGGGCTCTTAGAAGAGGTCTTAGATTAAGAAAGGTTGTTGCTGCTGAAGAAATTGCAGAAAATATAGAAGATGACATTGATGGAAATAATGCTGGGAAAATTACTAATAATCAAATTAATTTTATAGATGTAATATCAGCAAGATTAAATGTGAATGTTTTAGAGTTATTGAAATCAAATAAATTAAATAAAGATAATATATATGATATTGACCATTCTTCTGCTGTGTCTATTATTAGATTGTTATCTGGATATCAGCAAAACATGAGTGATATATCAGAAAAAATTACGGGCTACTCTAAAGACTGGAAATAAACATGAAGGCATCATATAAGGCTAACGACAAACTGCAATTTGAAGTTCAGGGAGAAGGTCAGAAAGAAATATTTAAAGAACTGGCCGCAATACAAGAAATTTTTGGAGAAACAAAATGCGGTGTGTGTGGGTCTGAGAACATTAAATTTGTAGTAAGAGCTGTTGATGACAACGAATACTATGAATTGCGATGTATGGACTGTGGAGCTGTTCTTGCTTTTGGTCAGCACAAAAAGGGAGGAACTCTCTTTCCTAAACGTAAAGACGAAAAGGGAGAATACATGCCGAATAAAGGATGGTATAAATGGACTAACGCTAAGTAGCGTTACCATTTACCCTCTGGACATTTTTCAGATTCCCATGATAATTTGCTAATATATTTTCTGTGTTGAAAAACGGGACAACCGCATTTATCACAGCTGTAATTATTAAAAAATTCACAACTTTCACATATTGAATATCTTTTAGATATAGTTTCATCAGGTGCTAATTTCATACCTTGAGATATATGCTCTGAAGTAGCCTTAGCAAAATTTTTCACCTTATTAATAAAAGATGGCTTACTTTCATTGGGTCTTTTAAAAGTCGTATTACGACAAGGAAAAACTGGAGGCTGTCCATCATTCGAGCGTAACTGGATATTGCAGTTACTACATCTGTACCATCCCTGTCCTTCTACAATAAAATCACAAAGCATTATTAATCTCCAGTATATTCATGAGGAATCATGAAAGCATCGAATTCTGACACTATCTGTCCTTGCTCCCTATTTTCTGCTCCATCAACACTTCCCATATATGCTCTATACGATAACTCATTAAGAAGTTGCATTAATCTAGTATTGCTAGTTTTTTGCAGATTAGAATCTTCATCAAACTCATAACATTGCCACATATAGGGAAAGTTATACAAATATCCTTGAGCTATTGTTGTTTGTATAGGTTGAAGAGGTGCAACTCTTGAGTCTTGTCTGTATTCTGTAACATCTCCATATCTATAAAGAGTAGCAAGCAAGTCTACTCCTCTTAAGCTCCTGGGTATTTTTCTAAACTTTACTCTTAAATCTTTAGTATTATCTAGATTAAAAATGTTTGTCACCCTTGATGGAGCACCCACTCTCAAACCATCGTCTTCTGGATCTAAAGCTGATAGTAGCCCCAAGCCTCCTGGAGAACCATCAGTGCAAGCAGGATCATCCCCAATTCCTAATACGGAATTGACATCTGCTGAATAATCATTTCCTATTAATCCTTCTTCAATTGCTTTTTTGGGAGGCAAAATGTTAGAAGCTGGTAAAGCTACTTCATAATATTCTCTAACCAAAACGATATAATTCTGTGAAGCATTTGAGCCGATATCTTGTGTTGTTGGCATATAAAAAGTTCTAAAAACATCATATGTTGCCCAACCAGCAATAGATGGATATTTCTTTTCTAATTCTTCTTTTTGTTTTTGTACTGTTTCTTCTGGTATTGTATACGTAGGAGATAGTGTTTGACGAAAATCAACTGAACCGATTGGATTATCACCGAACTCTAATTGTTCTACTCCTTCGTCCCCCGCTGAGAAACCTCCACCATAAGCAAACTGAGGACACACATTATTATCAATTTGACCTTCTTGACCTTGAAGATTGGGATCTAAAAATGCACAACTAGTTACTGTTTTAATTAGAACTTTAGGTCGGAGTTCTTCTGCAATAGAGCATGATTGCTTGGGATCAATATTTATCCAGTATAGATTATTATTTATTGAGTAATCTACATCATAAGTATTTATATTATTATCAGTAACAGATAATGTCGCTACAACATGAGAAGTAACATCCTCCTCAGCTATTTGTAACAATAGTCTTTTCAAAGAATTTCCTTCTGCGCATAATTTTTCTATATTATCAGACAACTTTATTAAAGCATTTACTTCATCTGAATCTTTGGAATTATCATAATACAACAAGGCTGTCGATATCGAAGGTTCTAATTTAAAAAACTTGCGTATTTCTTCCATAGATAATTTTTCTGGAATAATAGACTCGGTGACCTCTCCGTCTAAAGTTTCTAATCTTTTGTTGATATCACTCTTGGTATTTCCATATAGATTAACCTTATTAGATATAGTCATATCTCCTTGAAACATTAATTGATAATCAGACCAAAGATCTTCTTCATATATATCATTAAAATCTTTATTTTTTATATAAATAATTTCATGCTTTTTATTCTGGTATTTATAATCTTTATATTTATTTTCAAAAGTCTCTTTTATCTCTGCTAAAGTATCAGGAGTTACAATATCGCTATCTATTACTCTTTTTTTCTTTTCTTCTTCTCTGTCATCAAAAACTTCTTGAAAATTTAATAATTCATTAATACTACAACTGAAACCCCTTGTTTTCGATTTTATAAAATCAGAAAAAGAGCTAGTATTCTTATCATATAATAATATTTTATTGTATTTAAATTTATTATTATCTCTATTATTGTATATTTCATACAACTTTTTAATTTTATTGACTTTGTCAAACTCATTTACAAAAAACTTATTATGTAATAAAGATATGTCTCCATAGCTACCACGACTAAATAAATTATTTTTTGGTGGATATATAGGGTGTTTGGCAGAAGTCCATTGATCATCGTAGCTTGAATCATTAATCTCTCCGTCGAATTTAAACTGATTAGTAGGATCTGATCCTATATTTTCTTCATCTTCCAAAGTATCTGCAATACTCGTAACAGGATCGATAATTGCTATTACGCTATTATCAAGACTCATGACTTTATTTCTGCCTACTAGAGTGTCTCCCTGTGCTGGGCAGAATACTCCTTCTTTTTCATCAGAAAGGGCAAATATAGAAACATGCTTATTGTCTAATATAATTTTTGCTTTACCTAATATTGTAGCTGTTGTTTCTTCAAAATCTCCTGTGCTATCTATAATGTTCATATCTTCATCAACATCATATAGATCATAAGGTATAGAATTTTCTATTTTTATAACAGTTATATTACATCTATTACCGATAGCACTATATGTATCATCATCGAATATGTGATATGCACTACCTATATTACTATTTAATAAATCTATTGTTTCACTACCTGGTTCATACAGTTCGGACTTACTGGAAACAATCGAATATTCAAAATTAGATAATAGTATTTCTAAATCCGTAGACCCATTAGAAATAGGAGTAATGTCTCTAAGCATAGTTTTAATTCTGGGAGTATTAGATAGTCTAAAGATAGATGCTTCAAGATTATACCAAAAAGCACCATCCTTACTAACATTAAGCAAAATTTTATCTCCAGACCCAAACTGGTATCCATCATGATTAAGAGCATATATTTCTCCTTGCTTTCTATCAGCACCTCTCCATTTTCGTGTTTGAGAAAAGTAATCAAATATTTGTCCATAAGCAGAATTACTAGCAGACCCCGCTATACTAGCCCCAGCAGCAGCAGCACCAGCACCAGCAAAACCCAAACCTGCCCCAGCAGCACCTGCAGCAAGTATAGAGACCGTTGCGGAGCTTGGAAATTCGGGAGGTCCAGCAATTGCAATATCTGTTTTAAAAGGATTGTCTGTGTTATTCGGACAGGGTGTGAAGTCTTGAATATATTGAAAAGGAGCATTAACATTAGCCAAAGGCATTAGTTCTAGCATTCCTGTAAGGTCAGCAATAAAACTATTACCATAATACCCACTATCTTTATTTATTGGTTGTGTTTGATAGTCTATGAATCCCAGGATATCACTACCACTTCCATAGTGTTCGCTATCATTACTTGTTGGAACTGGTTTGGTTTCGGAATCTACATGTAAAATAGTTTCCCATGTGCATAAAGTGCTGAATTTTTGTGTAGACGTAACTTTACTGCTGGGCTGTGTAAAATTATTGTATAAAACATTACTTTTAACATTATCGTAAGGTCCCATTAAGTCTGTTTCATTAACTACTGCTATTTTTAAACTAAATTTTGTTTGTGAATCAAAAGCATCTCCCTGCTGTTTAGGCATTTGGTCTTTACAGGGGCCAGTTTCAGGACCCGGATTGACAAAAAGAATCTTATTATGGAATTTACTGAATGTATTGCATGGTATAGTTAGTCCATTGCGAGGTATTATTTTGTCCATGAGGTGATGATCTTCAGACGAAAATCCCATTGCTGCTGTTGTTGGTTTTAATGAGCTAAAATTATCAACAGCTGTATATCTGGTATCGAACCTACCATCAGCAGAATTATTAGTTTCAGCATTATCAGAAAATTTTAAAGATAAATTAAATTCGTTATTTTTTACGTATTCCTGATTCAAAAGCATTAACTTAAAAGGTTTTTGAGGAGCAGTGGAATTTATAGTTGTTAGTTCAGTTAAATAACTTTTAAGTAATTCTACATCTACATGTCCTTCAATAGTTTCTTTAATTCCTGTGTTTGAAAAATAGTCTTCTAATTGTTTTTTAATATTACTATCAGTATTAGACCATTTTATATCCGTTGATTGATACTGAGTAGAGCTACTAAAAACCTGATCTAAAAATGGCTCGTCAACATTTATTAAGTCAGGATATTTAAGTTCTCTCTTACCCCGGCCCTTTTGAGCATCTATTTCTTTTTCTGACAATTCTGCTTCTAGCCATATTACTAAATCTTGAGTATTTACATAGTTAAAAAATCTTAAATTTACTTCTAAGTCTTTTATTTGGAAAGAATTAACTCTAGGGTCTCTTAATTCTAAATCAGAATCCATATCATCTTCGGGAAGTCCTCCCTTTCTTAGTAGTTCTTCCAATTCTGGAGATAAATCTTTTAGATTGTTAGCTGGTCCAGTAACTCCAAATTCATATAATGTTTCATAATCGAGAGAACTATTTTCTTTTGTTGTTATAAAAAATTCATCATTCACATCATAATTTAGAGAAAGAGTTCTTTCCATTTGTTTAGGATAGCCACCAGCCAACATTCTATAACCATGAGTAGACTCATATTGAATTTCAGATCCGCTTGTCATAACCTTTTTATTCGTATTATAGGCATCTGCATATTCTTTATGCAACTGATTGATAGTGTTTTGAAATCGCATTCTCTTATTAAAACTGTTCCCTGCTGCCCCACCTCCTTGAGCAGGGGGACACTCGCACAGAGGATCCCACCGAACACCCTTAGCTATTCCTAAACTTACAGTACTAGTAAATATCTTAGGACTATTGTATGTGACGCCTCCTAAATTTATAATACTACTACTGTCAATATTTAATTTAGGTCCATTAAAAGTAAATGAATCTCTAGCTCCGGGGTTGAATTTTAAAACAGAAGATTTGTTGATATCTATTCCGTCAACCCATCCACTATTAGGAATAAACGAACCCTTTTTAAAATTTACGTAAAAATCTCGACTGTCCACACTATCTATTATAGCATCGCTAGCTTTAGGATAACATAACTTATGCCTAGGAATATTTGCACTTTCTTCTTCATCTTCTTGAGCCTGAGGGCCAGATTGAGCATCTGCGATGTTATTATTTATTTCTTTGGATTTGGCTAGTTCACTAAGATCGTCCAAAGGATATCCAGTAATCGGAGGATATGTTATATCGAGTCCTAAAGCAACATCAGGTAATTCTAATTCGTTGTGAAAATTTGTTTTTTGCTCACTATCTAGACTATTATAACCCCCATAAGATCTTAACGGGCTACCACGATCAGTAGAGAATGTAGTCAATCCAAAAGTTTTAGTTTGACGTTCGTCCGGCATTGCTGCTAAAGCAAAACCTAAATAATTATTGGTATAGCCAAGCGTATTTCCTGTAACACCTTGACCAGCAGCTCTTCTTTCATATGCAGATATTGTGTTTGAAAATAGAGATAAACAATCCGAACATTCTGTACTTCCATTCCTGACTTTTTCTACAATAATTCTATCTACATAGACTCTAATGTCGCTGTTGTTCATATTGTATTTAACATTATATAATGAACCGCTAGTTTCTCCTGTATTAATTAATACTTTACCACCATCTGTTTCGTCAATGGCATTAAATATAAATTTACTTCCTGATAATTGCATAACTGTAGATGAGAGAAAAGCACTTTCGACAACCTTAAAATTTGTAGAGACAGGCCAAACAGCACCTTCTGCTTTAAATGCTACCTTAGTCATTGATCCAGCTACAACTTTTATCCCCCTAGGATTTAGAGCAATCGGATTTCTTTGAGCTCTAAAAAATTTATTATACTTATTGATGAGAACATTAGTATTAACTATTTCTCTTGTTCTATTCATATAGTTATCATAGCTATAAGTGGCTGTCTCGTTTTTTTCTGTTTCTACGATAAAAGTTTTATATTTAACATGAACACCAAAAGGACCAGATATAGTACACTTAACCGTGATGGCCCCATAATCAGAAGGCAATATATCAACTATATCGGCTGTAGAAGTATTATATAAAGTTCTCTTTCCTGTTCCAGAAATATTTGTGTCTGTAAATTTAATCTCTGGTCCACTAACATGCTCCCATAAAACACCAAAGTCACTTAGCGCTTCATTGCTAGCGAGGAAGAAGGTCCAATCTTCCCTCCCAACCATAACTGCTTGAGAAAGAATAGGGAAAAATGCAGATAAGCTAATAATTGGTGCGTTAATTTCTTCAGCAGGTCTAGGATCATCCGATGACAAAACCTGAGGAAATGCTGGATTATTATCAATAGACGATTCTCCTGGTAGTACTCGATCTGGGAATGAAGGATTCTGGGAAGCCGCAGGGAGAGGTATGAAAGTAAACACATTTGATAAAACCGACCAAGGAGCATCTCTTGGAATCCCGTCTGTAACTACTCCAGAGTCTGTCGTATTATCATAAGCCATAGCTATATTTATATTGAGTCGAGGTCCCCAATATGGCTCTATTCCATCATATAGAGGTATCCTGTTTTCTGCAATTTTGTCTCCTTTAACTTTTGATACAATATTCAGTTCGGCATAAGGATTGAATTCAGGGTTGTCGTTATTTATCTTGGATAATATTGTAATATTCTTGGTTTCAAATTGTTGAGTTGCTGTTACTGTTTGACCCAAAGAGCTAGCGTTATTAGTAACAAGATCAGAAACTTGGGTAATGGCAATATTGTCTCCATTTTTTATATCAAAACTACCCAAGTTAACTGTACCTCCATCTCTTAACGCCAATTTTGCTCCATACTTATGAAATAATTTATTGAATACCTGATCTGGAGTTCTTAGTATACCTCTAGTAGGTAAAGGGTTTTCATTCTGTGTGCCTGTGTCTTGATTTAAATTTAGGTCTGTATTTAAAGATGCTGAATTTAACTCAGCACTAATGTAAGATAACGCTGTCTTTAAATTCGTATCTCCGTTAAGAAAATTATTTTTGATATTTTTTATTGAATCTAGACGCAAAGCTTCGATATGAAAATTAGAAACTAAAGGACTACTAGCCAAATATTTTGATAAGTTTTTTAGTCTTCTACGATATTGCGCGTCTCCAAGTACCAATTTCCGCAGATCATATGTTATAGCATTATATATAGCATTATAAGATTTATACAGTGCTGGTGATATAAAACTTTTGTCTGGCAGACCCACAGCCTGATTCTCTGTATAAGAAAAAACATCTCCATCAGGTATCCATAATTCTGTGGTTGTCTCATTTAAATAAAGCTTATAGCTTTCTTCATTATATTTAGGCCCCAGTATTTCTGAAGCCTCTTTTACAGCGGAATTTTCTATTATTGGAGTATCAGATGTTGATGATAAAACCCTATCTTCTGGAAGTTTTATAAAAGGACCATTTCCATCGCTTGTATAAAATGGAATATGGGTTGCTAAATTTTCCCAACTAAAAAATCTTTCTTCACTGTTATCAACTAATTTTCTTGACCAATACATCAAGCCTTCTGTAACAGTAAATGGGAATTCATAACTATTTAGTCTCCAGCATATGGACATATAACCATCAGAATATCCAAAATTACGAAAGTCTGGATTAAAAGTTACATAATCATTAATTCCTATAGAGTTTTTATTGTATACTCCTCTATTGCTTATTTTTTGAATATCACTATTAGCAGAAAGAAGTGTCGGAGTCCAATGTTCTTTTGGCTGCAAAGAAGGTAATAACGTGTTATCAATTGAGATATTAGAGACACTACCATCAAACCAATCCTCTATGGTTTCTTTAGCACTGCTAACTTCCGGTTTAATTAAATCATCAGACAGATAACTGTCGACGATAGTACAATCTGCTACCATTTTTATTCTATCCTACTTTAATTCATAGATGTTAATGTCCATGATCCGTCTATAAAAGAAAAAACTCCAGGGGCTCCTGAATAAACTTTAAAATCTAATGGGTTATTAAAATTAACTACCAAATCACTGCTTACTGCTCCTGTTTTAGATTTAGCATATGCTGTATCAATATTAGCCTCTCCATTATTTATAACTCCTAGGGCCACTATATTAGGCTTGCTAATAGGTTCATAATAACCAAGATCAGGATTATACCTACACAATAACCTAACACCAGCAGGAGCACTGTATCCTGCTCTATCTATAACATATACTAGTCTTCTAAACCCCTTAGGTAAAGGTTCAGTTATATATTCTAAATCATCAATATATCCCCTAACAACATTAGTATAGAAAAATATATCAGGATCTCTAATTAGATCTTGTTCTAACGTAATATATACCATTTTATATGGGCATCCGCTATCAGTTTTTTCACTAATATAATCAGCTAATGTAGAGTTGTCAATTTTATTAGTAACAATATATGGTGGCAATAATTCTTCTCCACAGCCACCATCTCCTCCAACCCAGACTCTGCGTTCATGATCCCATCGCAAGTCTACAGGACCAACAGGCCAAGTATCAGGTTTAGATGCCCAATTTTCACTAAAATACTTACTAGGTTTTTTACTCATAACCCATTGACTACCGTCCCATGAATATCTTTTTGTAATAATATCCCCTAAATGAAGCAAGAAAAAAGGATTATCTTTTGTTTTCCTTATTGGTTCAAATGCTCCTGGATGTGTCATATCATTGAATCCTTTTCCGTCCAACTTAAATCTTTTCGGTCTTCCTTTTTCATCTATTTCTAGCGGCTCATCACTATAATTAGGTATGGGGTAACCATCTTTATCATACCCCCATCCGTGAACCATTAAGGGACCTCTTAGCGAAAAGAATCTTTGATTATTTAAGAAAAGTGTTCCTTCTGCCTCTTTTGATTCAAAATCAAATTCTTCAAAAGCAGGAGGTATCGTTGAACTCTGAGTGTTTCTGCCGTGGAAATTATCAAGATTTGCTTCTATACCAGGAAGTTGTTGACCTCTACCAACAACTCTAATACTATGTGTATCAGGAATATTCCCGGATGGATACGCATTAGGATTAGCAAATTCTCCACGAGGAACAACCACAGGATTTAAAGAATAAAAATTTATACCTATATCTTTAGATTTAGGATCAGAGTTTAATACTACACGAGGAGCCTTGTCTTTAGTTGGTTTCTCGTCTAAGAATTTATCATAAGACACTCTAGAAGCATTACAGTTTGGACAAGCATACTTAACAGTTTGTCTATCTTCGGAATTAGGATAATTCACAAACGTATCTTCAATATATCCGACATTTTTACATATGTGACAATAAGCTTTGGTTGCATAGCCGTCAAGTACTGCAGGTATGTTTCCACTTTCTAATGTAGCAAGCCTTGTTTGTGCTGTTGTGAAATTTGATAAATTGTGTGTAGAATGATAGGATGTAGCATAAAAAGAAACAGGAGATAATAAACCGTCTAGGCTCATAGCAGATTTAACATTATAGCCTTGCAATAATTCTGGACCTACTTCTTCAGCCATAAATAATCCAGCCCAAGATTCCATTTGTTTATTTTTAATCATTTTTTGAGCATCACTACCATTATTACTGGCCGCTATGAAATGCCTAGATGATCCTATCAATAACTCTCCTGGACTATTTCCAAACATACTATCTGAATATAAGTCAGCAGCCTCTTTTAAGACATCAGTAGTGTTTGTTTGGTTTTCTATAATAGATAAAACTTCTTCCGCTAATTGATTTGTGCTACTGTTTTGATTAGTTAGCACCTCATTACCCAGTTTCAGAAATCTTTGGTTTATTTTTTTCTGAGTATCAGACAGTTCTTTGTTATAACTACCCATTTTTGGATTGTAGGAGCCAATATTATATGAGGTAGTCACTCCTTCTGTAGCGACCGAAATATTAATACCTTGAACAAAAGGATATCCTTGATTATATGTAGAGCTTTGATCTAAAAATGTACATTTAAAATCCTGACTTACAAAACCTCCTTGCGTATTATAATCTTGCATTTTTATGGATTCAGTATCAACAGAATAAGGAGATACCAAAGTATTAGCGCTAGTAGAAAATTGAGACCCTATAGTAAAAATAGGAGGTCCTAAAATTTTAACAGAACCATTTTCTTCTGTAGTCAAATAATTTTCTTTGGCATTTATATCCCAAATAACGGCTTTGTCAAGTAAAGAGGTTCCTCCATAATTCCAAGGAACGTAGTCACTGTTGCTCTCTACAGTAATATTGTCTACTAAGTTTTCTACGATAGTGTCAGGATTGTTTACATAGCTCCATATATTGTTTTTATTTAAATCTGGATAGTTTGCCCACGGACCATAAACATATCTATTGCTTTCTACTGGAATAGCAGCAAAAAACGGCTGTGCTGCTTTTGCTCCCATTTTCCTGTGATTGGCTGATACGTTAGTTTTGGAACCTTTTTCTAGTAAATTACCTTCTTTGATTACCGGTGTAAGAAAATTACTTTCTAGATATTCCATATGATCATATTCGTCTTGTGTTAAGTCAAAACCGGTCCCAACTAATTCAGGTTCTCCATTCTCATCTATTCTATATTTTCTTGCTGCTCCTGTTGCGTATCTATAAAAAGATATATCTTCACTGGCAACATTAGGCATCACGTAACCGTTTGGATCATGCTCATAGGCATAAGTAGTTGTGTTTAATTCAATTCTATTACCAATAGAAATAATAGCTCTAGGATCACTCAAAAACTCTGGTCTGCCATATGCTATTTTAGCATTGTTGTCTATAGAAGCTTTTTTATAAAGTTTTTTGCCTCCTGCACAAGGATCTGCGTCTGCGCCATAAGCAGAAACAAAACCTACATTATAAGGAACAACAACATGCTCTTTGCTATCTCCAGCTGTTGACCATTTAATAGAAGGAATTAAGAAACTGTCTTCATTAACAAATACTTTAGCTGTCGCATTTAAATTACCGTTGTTTTGCTCTAATGCTTCTTCGGCTGTGCATTCTATGGCAGCAGGCATATCTGCTGTTACTGCCGCTGCCTGTCTTTTTAAAGCTTGAAATTTTTTAAAACCTTTGAATGTCTCCTCGTCCATCCCTACGAAACTCTGCTTTAAGTACTCATCAGTTTCACTACCTGTTAATTCTAGGTATCCATCAAGTGCGCAAGTCAGAACGATATTGGGTGCTCCATTATCCATCGTTTGAGGACAAACTATTCTAAATGTCCAATTGCTTAAAGGTCCAACAAAAGGTTGTCTTATAAATTGAACTTGTTCAAGCACGACCAACTCTACAAATAATTCATTAATTGCTTGGGCTCTTATCCCTGATAGTTTTTTAGCTTTTTCTAAAGCACTAAGAGCACACCATGCTTTTTTAGTATAATCAACTTTATCGCTAACATTAAATCCTAACAGAGGAGGTATCATACCCTGTTCATCTGTTAGAGCTGACCAGTAAGCTCCTCCTACCATAACTCCATCATCAATGAAATTACCTGGCTCTTCCCATGCTGATCTAGCTAAAGAATATTCACTAAATGTTTTGGCGCTACCTGAATAAACAAAAAGATCTCCTCCTCTAAAACCAGGTATATTAAAATTAGAGTACGCCTGATCTCTATAGCTTTGCATATATGGAATTTTAACCATATATTTTTTACCATAATACTTACTAGCCAAAGTAGAAAGAAAATTAGTTAATATTTTAAGGTCATTAATAAAACCAGGATGCATAAGCATAGAAAAATTAATATCTGATATTTTGCTTTTTTGAGCACCTTTTCTTTTACCTGGTCCTCCACCAGCATTTGCAACATTATTATCATTACCATGAGCTGCTAATTCTGAGGGAGATCTTGTCAGACCTTTCTTATTAGACACAACACCACTTGATATTTGAACACCTTTATCTTGCCAGCATTCTAATAACATTAAAAATAAATCTGGTTTTGTGCTTGGCATTTTAGCCAAACAATATTTTAAATAACTTTCCCAACCAGACATAGCAGCTCGAAGCTCTGATTCTGTTACCAAAAATCCAGTACCTTTAAAATTTATTTCTCTTTTTAATTCAGGAGTTATATTTGGTTGAGTAGGGGGTACTCCTGTAGGAGGTATAGTTTCAGGATTTCCAGGACTATCACCACCAGATGCTAAGTCATCAGGGTCTTGATCAAGCCCTTTGTCGGTTCCAGGTAAAGCTCCACTATCTTTACCGAAAAAAGCTTTGTCATAAACAGAAACTAAAGGACCACAACTAACCGGAGGCAATTCATTTATATCAAAAGCTACACATAATTGACCTGTCCAACTATCTAGCCAAACAGGTCTAATATAATTATGCATGTTCGAGTCTTGCGAGACCGGGAAAGTTCTATCATATTTAAAACCGAAAAAAGGACAAATAGAGTCTTTAAATATAGGTATATATCTATTAGATTGGTCGATATTTGTTATAGTTGTCTCTGAACCTGAACTACCAAGGGTTCCTAGACTTCCAAAGAGAGCGGTTCCAAGAAGACCGCCACTAAAAAGACTACCTATAGACGGTGTTGTTTGTGTATCGGCTTGCTTAAATACTCCCAATAAAGTTAATGGACTCCCAACTGCTGTAAAACCAACAACATTGTTGCCTATGTTGCCAGCTAAACCAATTCCAGGAAGTTTAGCGGCATCAGTAATATTATCTATAATAGGTAGCCCGGTGTTTTCATCTATAGCAAAGTCTTTATTACTATAAACATCTAAACAACTTGCGTCTCTAGAAAATACGGTGTCGTCCACCCAAAGATTGTTTGGATCAGTAAACGAATTTCCAGTAATAAACTTTCTTACTTTTTCGTCGGTATCTATAATAGCATTATAATTACCGTGAATTTGATCTCCTAATTGTGGATTTCTGGTCGATGTCGCCATAGGAACTTTGTATTTGTCCGTAACAATATCGTCGAATCTTCTAAAATTAATAAACTCTGCAGTAACTGGATTCCATATATAATTATCTTGATTGAAAGCTAATCTATAATTTTTAACTTGATATATTCTTTTTTGCTTACCTCCTATCATTACTGATCTAACATTAGCTTCTTTATTTTTTCTTTGACCAGAAGAACTAGATGTAGCAGCATACCCACTATTTACTAATTCGTTAACAACATAATTGATTGTATATGGCTTTATATAATTTTCTTTAGGTACAGCTTTTACTTTTAATATATTATAAGGATTACTCTGTTGCACTAAAGATTCAGCAAAGACCCAATAATTTTGTTGACCATTCAGTTCTAGCATTTGGTTTAAAAAATCACTAATTCTTAAAATCCCACCCTTAGCCTCTACTCTAAAATCATCAGGAGGTATTTCTATTTCAGATAGATCTAAAGCAAATTCTGTTCTAGGGATACCATTATGATCGAGTGTTGGAGGTATAACCCCAAAAGCATTATTTCGAAAAGAAGTTTGAATATTTAGATATCCCGTACTTTCAACTTTCTGCATCACTTTTGATAGTATTCTGCCAAAAGGAGAAAACATATTTTTAGATTGCCATTTTAATTGACTCTTATCTGTAGAAGAAGTCAAAACCTTTAAAGCCTGCAATGCTAATCTGTAGGATATTCCTTTTTCATTCTTATTTGCTCCTCCAAAACCAGCAGGACCTAACGAATCAAGGAAACCATAGGCATTAAAAGTGTTATGTAAATTTCCAGATTTTATATTCGCCGTAGCGTCCAATGAACCTGCATAATTTCTTGGTGCTCCATAAATATCGCCAGGAGCCATAGAGAATACTGTTCCTGCGTATTGATCTAAAATAATATGAGAATTTTCTAATAGAGAACCAGCTGATTCTATTTCTACTTTGAAAAAATTTCTTCCATTTCTAAAATTTCGTTCCCATCCTTTGACAATTCCAGTAAAAGTCATATTATCAAATTTAAAAAATACCGCAACTCCTATTATATCATAAACATTAGTGTTTGTATTATCTATACTTCCATTCTCATTAATTTTAGTTCCTGTCGCAAAAAACCCAGGATCTTCAGCTAACCAGTATTTTGAAACAACGCCGCTGTCTGTCCACGTATAATATATTTTACCAGGAACATTTTTTTCTTTAGGAGGATTAGGATCTCCATCCTTATCCACTCTTGCAGGATCGTAGGGTTTTCCTAATTCATCGATATAGCAATCCTCATCTGTACTGCAAGTATGGTAATGGTCATCTCCATAAGACGGAACATCATTAAATGGGTTTATCGGATTTGTTCCGTTATAACAAGTTAACGGTTGAAAATCTTCTACTAATTCTACTGTGCATGTAGAACTTGTTCCTCCCCAACCAAGATTCATGTTGACAGACACAACGCTTGCGCCTAAAAATAAAGTTTGTCCTATAACTTTGGTGCCGTCACATTTAGTAGTAGCCATGATTAATGATCCATATATCCTTTACCTATTTCACAATTTTGATATATCCATGTCACAGATCTACTATATCTACCTTGATTAGCAGACCAAGACTCGTTATCCGACTGAGTGTAAACTAATCCATTTGTAGTCTTAGCCGTAATAAGTTTACTAGTTACAAAAGGCTGGTTTCCGATTATTAAATCCTGTATAGTACCATACACCCTTCCTCCAGTATATAATGGACATTCCTTATCTGTTAATAATGTTCCTTTAACACTAGAAGGTGGGACAACAACAATACTGATATTAATAGTTTTAGTACTAGCACTTCTGCCTGTTCTAGATAAAATAGGACCTAATGCTCTACCGGGAACTGCTATAGTAGCTACCTCATCACGAGGAACAGCAAAACTTACATCAATATTTTCACTTAAAACACCACTAATAATTCTCAATCTATTATTATATTCTGCAGTATATCCTATGGTTCCTTTTCTTGGATTGTGACTTTCTGTTAAACTATTACAGGTTGGAGAAAGAGGTCTTTCTTTACTATAAATGGGGTTGTTAGGAGGATCTGTAGTCTTTGCTGGGTCTGTATATTGTAAAGTTCTGTCCGAAGAATTCATGCCTATGCATGCTCTACGATACAAATGTGGTTTAATGTCGTCTGTCCATCCTGTGATAGCATTGCCATATCTTGCAGACCCGTTCATACTAGAAACAAGACCAGGCTTTGTTTGGTCGTCAAGTTTTTGATAAGCTATAGTTCTATCGGCTGGTGATTCAGCATTGAGATTTATCCCACTTGCTGGGGCTATATCTAAAGCTGGATCTTGACTATATAATTGCAAACCGGCAATATTACCAACAACTCTTACAGTTTTTGTCATATCTTCAGAGGTAGAAGTTTCAATAGTATATTCTTCTGTATAAGGGATTCCTGTTGGTAGAGCTAACCAGCTTTCAGTAATTTCATAATTACTATAATCTATATTAATAGAACGAACATGATTATATAAATTAGTGTTCGATGCAGAAGATCCCCCACCATTTCCATTTGGTGGCCATACAACAAACGGCATAACTCCACTGCCTGCATCTGCACTATCAACAACTCCTCTGTCAATTTGAGCTAAAACCCAATCTCTAGCCTGGCTTAAATTATTACCCCTAGCGACTTCAGATGTTAAACATTGTCCACTTGGCTTTGTCATACCTCTTGCAGAAACTGTATGTGTTATACGGAATTGAGGAATATCTATTATATCAATACTTGTGCTGCTAGTATTACCTCCACCTACATTGCCTGGAGGAATAGTGGAGTTTGGAGTTGCACTAAGTATAGGATTACTAAATTCTGGTCTTTGGTGGGAAATATCATTTTGGAAAAATGTTGCATAAGTATTATCTATACTTTCTACTGACCACCTGTCTGTTTTATCTGTTACCCAATCTTCTGAGGACAAACCACTTAAAGGCGTTACTTGTTCTAAACTTACAGTATAGTCAATAGTGCTTGTCCAATTATCTGGAGTTTGATTAAAAGAAATATCTGTTAATGTTGACCCCGAAGCAGAAAAAATTGACGCTCCATCACACTTTATTTGAAAATCCCCGTAAGGACAAGATCTGAACAAAGTATTTAATCCACTGGCTGCTCCGAGCAAACCTGTAATACCGCTACCTGGGGGTTTTAGCTCTACATTATCAGCAGGATTATTATACCTAACTATTTTACCTTCTATATTAATAGATGTAGTTTGAATACTGGGAATATCACTAGAGTTTTTTTGAACACTAGTAGAAATATTAACAAAAGGCACCGGTCCTGTTATTTCGGCTAGCTCTTGTTCATTATAGAAAATCTGTGTACCTTTATTCTGAGTAGCATCTTGGACTACTACAGTCTTGTTATTTTCACTGTTTGACGAATCACCGTCAAGTAATAGGTTTGAGTACACCATATCATTTTTAATTCCTATGTAATTGGAGCAGTATTTCTAGCCCTGTACTTAATAATTACTATGCCGCTTCCTCCGGTGGCTGAAGCTCCTCCTGCTCCTCCAGTATTTGCTGCTCCAGGCGCTCTTCTAGAACCACCTCCGCTGGATGCTCCTCCTCCACAAGAACCTCCTTCTCCGTCTCCTCCTCCGCCTCCTCCGAATTGATTACTATTTATACATCCATCTGCTATGTCTACGGTTAAACCAGCACCACCATTACCTCCTCTTGTCTGACATCCTGAGTTGCAACTGCCCCAACCTGCTCCAGCTCCTCCTCCTCCTCCTATGCCTGCTCCTCCTCCACCAGCAATGCAACTGCCGGAACCAAAAGCAGCACCGGTGTAACCCTGAAGACAGCCATCATTATTACTTAGTGGTCCGCCGTATTTTGCACCGTTCAATTCTATGCAATCACTAGTTCCGTTAGGGTATGTAGTTGGGTCAGCTGCTATTTGAGCTGCTGTTAGAATAATGAGATCATCAGGATTCTTGCCGCAATCATATTCTTCTGTTGCTCCCCATGGAGCTTGAATCAAGCCAGCGCCAGGATATCTGCATCCCTGACCACCACCACTTGCTCCTCTACTACCAGGGAAAGCTGTGTTGCCCCTTAATTCTCCACTTCCACCAAAACCACCACCACGAGCAACCAGCACCCTTTTTTTTACAGCGTCTCCATCAGGCTGATCTCCTGTTTGACTTGTTGTTTTGTATCTAATTATAACTATTCCGCTTGCTCCGCTAGCCCAAGGACCACCTCCACCCCCACCAGTATTAGGTGTTCCGTTTGTTTGAGCCGTCGCACCATACCCTGTTCGACCAGGTTTATAGCTTTGTCCACCACCTCCGCCATTTCCTTCGGCTGGGGTGTTGTTATATTGTCCAGTATAGAACAAACCAGCCCAGAAGCCTGTTAGACGACCTCCTTGTGCCTCATTGCCTCTACCTCCGCCTCCTACTCCTCTTAGGTAATAAGCGTTGTCTCCTACACCTTGAGGGCTTCCGCCTCCTCCACCGCCATACCATTGTGTTGTTCCAGATATATCGGTTCCGTATGAAGATCCCCCATCTCCTCCTTTATTATGCCAGGCTGGGCCGCTTCCTTGAGTTGGGTCCCAAGATAGACTACCTCTTCCGGAGATACCGGCTCCAGTAGCCCCTCCTCCTCCACCGCCCGACACGGTAGAAGAACCAGATTCAGAATATCCTTGAGGACCTCCAGCAAAACCTTCGCCAGAATCTCCTCCTTCATTAGCAGATCCAGGACTACCTCCATTAGCTTCTATAATCAATGAGTTTCCTGAGATAGATGAATTAGATCCACTTTGCTTATATATGCCTCCATCACCAATAACAATATTATATTGCCCTGTAGATGGGAAAATTATATCTCGTTGATGCTTAACACCACCGCTGCCTCCTCCTCCACCAATTAATGATTCATTTGGTGATCTTCCAGCTCCTCCGCCACCCCCAACAACTAGAATATCAAATTTTGCATCAGCGGGCAAGCTGCCAATGCCGAATGTTCCATTTTGTTTAAAGGTATGTATGGTATATTCTCCAACAGTAGTTTTTTCTCCACCATTAGCAAATATTTCTGTGTCTGGAGCATCTGGGTCTTGTGGCTCAGGAGCAGCGCCATTATAGAATATACTACTGTTCTTACCCCTAGCTCCAGGGGCTCCGCCATCTCCAACATGTATGTCGTAAACTCCAGCTCCATCTGCACCATTTTGATTTAAAGAATAAGATGTTCTTAATGCAGCTCCTCCTGATCCTCCTCCACCAGCAGCTCTATTTACTGGGCCGCTTCCGCCGCCTCCACCACCTCCCATTAAGAAGACATCGAAAACAGCGTCATTATCTATAGTATTAATCGTAAAGGTATCATCATTTGTAAAGATATGAACATTATAATCTCCTTGAGTACACAATGTGCCACCAGTGGCATCGACGTTAGGAACTCTAGCTCTACATACCTGTAGTTCTCCTATCCAATTCCCTGATGTTGCAGCAACGGACTCCCAAGCATTTGTCACATCGTTCCATGCCCAATGAAATTGAGCTCCAGGATTAGGATAATTTGTTTGATTAACAAACAACCCACACTTTGCCATACTATCAATAAGGCAAATTTCTACATTGTTTTCAGCTTCTATTTGTCTGATTTTGTTAATAGTTATTTGATCAAGTCTTACGGTAGCTGTTCCATTTTGTGTATCTAAACCATATCTAGCAGCAATCTTTTCTGGAGCACAAAAGTACAGAGAAAAACCTGGAGTATGACTTGGTGTCGGTGTTGGGGTGTGAGTATTAGTTGCCGTAGGAGTTGCTGTAGCCGTAGCAGTAGGAGTTGCTGTTGCTGTAGCTGTGGGAGTAGCTGTTCCTGTTGCTGTTGCTGTGGCTGTTGCAGTAGGGGTTGCTGTTGCTGTTTCTGTAGCAGTATTAGTCACAGCAGGAGTGTGTGTATTAGTTGGCGTTATACTAGGAGTAGGAGTATTTGTAGGTGTTTCTGTTTGCGTAGGAGTTGGTGTTTTTGTTGGCGTTCTACTAGCAGTAGCAGTAGGAGTACTAAAAGCTGTTGCTGTGTTCGTTGGAGTAGGGGTATTACTTGCAGTATTAGACGGAGTAACAGTATTAGTAGGAGTTATAGTAGGAGTGACGCTATTAGTAGGAGTAGGACTAGCTGTAGCCGTTGTAGTAGGTGTAGCCGTTGTAGTAGTAGTAGGTGTATTAGTTGGGGTTTTAGTTGGTGTGACTGTAGGAGTAGGAGTTGGACATAAGTAAACAGTGTTTTGTGAATAAACATCTCCATTAAAGTTATTGGTAGTTATAACTTCAAGCAAAACCAAATTTACATGTTGACTTTTTCTCAATAAAAAAGGAACAGTTTTCTTATTAGAATTAGCGGTAAAAGTAACTGTATCTCTATCTATTTCAGCGAATTCATCATAAGTGTTTCTTAGCTTAACCTTAACAGTATATTCATTTCCTACAATAAGATCTTCTAGATCAATATTTATAATGTCTGTTGTTATCATTTTTTATCCTAGTAATATAAAGTTGACTAAAAAGCTACACTATTCTAAATAAGTAGCGTTGGAATTGCATTCCTCGCCACATAAAAGACCTAAAAATCCAAGAGATTCTGCACCTGTGCCGATATCTGTTAATGTAGCTTGTGCCAAACCTTGTTCTCTATTAGTAAGTGCTGTAGTCATAAGAACAGGAACAACAGCTTTTCCATTTCTTCCTATATAAACAACACCTGTGTGAGGAACAAAATTAACCTGACCAGATAGGCTAGCTAACTGATATTTGTAAGCTGTATCTGGATTTGCACCTGTAATAGAAACAAACATCATATCTGTGCCAGAGCAACATGATAGCGGTAATTCTAAAATAGGAGCACCGGAGAAACTAATAGTTGAGCAATTTAAACAAGGCAAGCAATCATTGCACTGCATATCAATATTGGCTCCTTCATAATATAATCCAGAACACTCTTTATTATATAATACTGTATGAAATTTATTAAATTTATTTTCATACTCTTGATTGTAAGAGGTGATATTGTAAGCTAAAGCCCCAGGGTTATTGAGAGCATCTCCTGTTGGTAAAGCAAAAATAGCTTTATGTCCAAACGTTTGAGTCGTTTCTCTAGCTCTAAATTCTCCAGAAGGAGGATCCGCTATAACAGGCCAATTCCCATCTATACTTTCAAATTTATAACCATAAGTTGTTTTAGGTGTCAAATTATCAAATGTTACAGTAAAATCGCTAACTTGAGAAGCAGCAGAAATTTCCACATCAGTATCTTTAATAATAATATCTTTATCAGTAGACATAGTAACTTCTGGATCAATAAAGCAATCGTCACAGGATAGAGTAAATTGATTACTTACCCCTGCTTGTAATTGACAATTTGCTGGCTCTACATAAAGATATAATGTATTCATCTTATGATCTTTTTGAAGACACACGTTCGTTGCTGTTAGTATGCCGTTGTTGCCAACATTACACACATCTTCAGAATCACAAAAAGAATACATAGAATCTAAAGCGTAGAAAGTATTGTTGTTTGCAATAAAAGTTCCAGAAACATTAGTTAGATTTATTGGCCAGTTGCCACCAGCTGAATGAAATTGATAATTATAGCTTTTATTCTTTTGTACATTATTAATTTTTGCATGTAAATGCCCTGTACTCCCAGTATTCTTAGTAAGCTCTACATCTTGTATATCTTCAACAGAAATATTACCTAGACAGTCTTGACAAGAAAATGTCATAGGATCACTGGTGTAAATTTGTTGACTATTACAATCTTGGTCAGCAATAAGCTCCATACCGATTGTGGCCGTTAGATCAAAATCATCAAAACATGTAGGAGTAGTATTATTAAAAATATTGTCAGAAATAATACCCGTTGCTTCGTTAAAAGTAATTCTGCTATATACTTGAGAAGATGCGCTATTGGGGACAAATGTTCCAGAAATATTGGAAATAGTTACGGGCCAATTGCCTCCCAAAGAATAAAATTTATATGTATATTTTTTGTTTGGAATTAGATTAGTTAAATCTATTTTAATATCTGAGCTATTACCCATAGCGGTAGATAATGTGTTTATGTAAGTAGGTTCAACCGAAGGTTTGCTGGTGCAGTCTTCACAGTTAACTCTAATATTTTTTGTTAATTGTACCGCGTCGTTGGCATCTTTTTTTATAATTAATTCTAAAACAGAATAAACGTCAGTAGATTTAATATCACAAGATTCAATACTGTACGGAAGTAAGTTTAATTCACCTTGGCAAGACCCTGTTGTAGAGCAGAACTGCAGTCCTGTATTAACATCATAGGTAGTGCTATAAGCGTCAGAAGCAATCACTCCAGATTTTGCTCCTAACAAAGCTGGCCAATTACCACCAAGACCATTCCACATATAACTATATGTAGCATTTGGTTCTAAACCACTTATTTTAACGGAAACATTTTTGTAATTAGACATAATTTGGTACCTTGTTATTCTATATCTGCTGAAACAAAACTTACTGAATCGGATAGTTTACAATCTGTACATGTGACTCTGAAAATATTACTCTCAAATATATTGGCTTGGCAATCAGATTCTTGAACATATAATCTAACATCAACATATTCTGGTAAATCATTTTGATAAGCCTTCACGGTCTTGCTTGTGTCTACATAGGGGTTGTAATCCATAACATACGTAAACCCTGAAGGACAAGATCCAGTGGACTCACAAAGAGTAAAAGGGAAATCTATGGTTTGATAAGAAAGTTCAGGACGTATAATACCAGTAGATAAAGGAATGTATAGAGGCCAGTTACTACCCTCCTCCGATTCTATATAATAATTATATATTTTCTTAACATCTAGATCTGTTAGTTTGGCCTGAACAGAGACTCCATCTCCTCTACTTAAGCTAACCTCTTTAACTCCTTTAGCAGAAAGCTCCGGAGTAGGATCAGGAGGAAAACAATCATCACAACCTAAATGCATAATATTAGACTTTATAGACTGATCTGGACAATCTAGTGCTGATACGCTCATTGTAATTTTAGCTTCATAATCATCTTTGTTAAACAAGCATCCGTCTTCTAGCTGATAGTCCAATACTTTGTCATGAGATTGTATAGCTAATCCAGTAGCTTCGGAAAATTCTACATACGAATCTATACAATATGTATTTGTAGGGGAATGGAACATTCCTGTAATGTTATCCATAATCACAGGCCAGTTAGACCTAATGGCTGAGTATTCATACTTATATTGTCTGTATGGAACAATACCACTAACTATGGCAACAAATTCGGCATAATTGTTATTGTTTTCTGTTAGTACTAATCGACTAGGTATTCCTAATATGGGTTTGGGTAGACAGTCATTACAGTCTAGATTCATAGTATTGCTATAGACTTCATCATAATCACAAGAATCAGGCTCTATGTATAATCTCAAATTGCAAAAATTTTGATTATTATTCATGCATGTAGGATCTAAATCATAAGCCATAACACTGTCAGAGCCATTTGGACAAACACCCGTGCCTTCACAGAACACAACCTTGGTTGGTATCATACAGTTATCTTCTGCTGCTAATATTTGTCCTGTGGGAGGATATACTTTAGCTGGCCAGTTAGCATCAACAGATTCATATCTATAGTTGTATCTTTCTTTGGGAACTAAACCTCTTACATTAGCAGTAAACTCTATGTTATTTGTAGCTGTTTGTTGATTATCTAACACAATATTATTTGTAAGGGTGTATTGTTCAGGTAGCTCAACAGAGACATTGGGTATGCATGTGTCACATGTTACATAAACGGGATCGCTAAAAACCTGAATACTTGGGTCCTCTACTAAGGATGCTTTTAGTCTAACAAAAGCAAATACGTCAGATCTATCTTTTGTGCATGTCTTAGTCATAGAATATGGCATAGTCTGTGTATCCTCTGAACATCCACTAGATGAACAAAAAGAAACAGCAGCTGAAACAGAACCACTTTTAGCAACAGCAGTGAATTCTCCAGATGTTGGTAAAACAGTAGCTGGCCAATTACCGCCTAAACCCTCTACTGTAAATGAGTAATTTAATCGTTTTAATAGGCCGTTTAATTCAAAATTGATAGGAACAGTATTATTTGGCATATTGATTACCTGATAAATGATATGGTACTAGTATTACTATACACTTTATTTCCTGGACAGTCATAAGATTCGACAGCTGCACGAACTTTAACATTATATACACTAGTTAATATGTCTTCCCCTGCTAAAAAAGTAGGATATTTGGGAACATCATAATTAGGTATATTATCTCCTCCCTGTGGACATAATCCACTAGTAGGACATAAGAAAAATCTGGTGTTTTTTTGAACAGCTAAATCAGATCCTTTTTTGGCCGTTATAACTCCTCCAGTAGGAGAAACAAAAATTATGGGCCATTCTGCATCTAGTATTTCTATACTATAATTAAAATTTGTATCTTTTTCAAAAACCCCACCAGGACTTTTGTCCGTTGGCGTAAGAGCAAAATTAAATTCATGATAAGCAAAGCCGTCGAAATCTTCTTCTATTATTGTTTTTTCATTAAGAGTAGCACCCTCTGTGTCTGTAATTTCTATTTGATAATTATCTGGTAAACAATCTTCACAAATTACAGTTTGTTGATCGCCATAAACTTGTAAATCTGGACGTATTACAGGACTTAAACCTAAGCGGATATTAGCATATTTGATACTATTGTCTCTCATCAAACATCCATCATTTATAGAATAATCTATTACATTATCTCCGCAAACAACTCCTGTTGCTGGACAAAATAGTAAATTTACATCAATTTTACCAGTATCTTTAGAAGGTTTAATTAAGCCAGAAACAGGGGAGATATTAACTGGCCAGTTTGCAGCAACGCTTTCCACATTATAAGAATATACCTCAAAAGGTCTTAAGTTAGATAAATTAAATACTATATCAGCAGAATTATTCTCTGTCAATTTTATCTGAGATATTCCATTTGTTGATTGAACATTAAATAATAATGGTGGTTCATCTTCAGAAACGTCACCATCGCCATCTCCTCCCCCATCTCCGCCCCCATCTCCCCCATCTTCAGGAGTTGTAGAACTGCCGCCATTATCGCAAGTAGTAACAGTGGCGTTACAAGAACTAATCCCATCAATAGTAGGAAGACTAGATATGTCAGTAAAGCCAAATACCTCTCCTCCTTTTACAGGAACTTCAAGAGGAACTAAACTACTGTCTCTTAAGATAATATAGTAAGCAGTTAAAGAACTTAAAGAGGTTAAAGTGCATTCTGGATGAGGTTCATAAGTATAAACTATATTACCTAGATTGTCAGATCCTTGAGTTAATCTGGTCCAAAATTTAGGCATTTCTCCGGCAAGATTTTGAGGAGCATATATAGTATCTACACTTTGTATAAATCTATTATATTTTTCTCTTGCTGTGGTGTCACTGTTGATCTCTTCGGGTATTTGAATAATATCCAAAGATTCTACACCAGTATATGTAAATATAAAAAATTGGCCATTAATAATCATAGTAAGTCTCTTGTAAAAGTGTCATTAGTAATTACACCACAAATTATTAGGTAACATCTACAATACATTTTGTATCTCCCATCACTCTGCCAGCTATATTAATTATGGGAGCTAATGCAATATCTGAGGACTCTTCAGAGTTTGGTAAAAAGGCATTACTTTTTACTGGCAAAAATATAACAATATCTTCATCTGTAGAATCTTCTCTGTAAAAATTAGCTATAACTCTATTCTGAAATACATATTTCCAATTATTGTCTTTATTCAAAATTACATAATTACCAATAGTCTCTCTTTCTTCTATAGTTTGTGGAGAAACACAGGATTGATCTTTAGTGAGTGTGTATAGACCTTCAAATATAGTTGAGTTATTTGTATTATCTGCAGACCCATCAACTAATTTTGTTAATTCAAATCTATTATTTGATCCAAAAATTATATCTTTTATATACACGGACTCTTCTTCGGGAATACCCGGCCCCTCTATCAGCATTCCAGGTCTAACTAAGCCTACTAGGTCGTTCTCTCCGTCGTTTTCATCTTCGTCTGTATTATTTGATGAGTTGTTTGTTAGCTCTATTATAGAAAACCCATTTGGACCAATATTAGAGTTGGTATTACTTCTTAGTATACGACCATTTAATGCAAATTTTTCTTCTCCGCTAGTTGTTATTAACTTATAATCAGTATATAAGACTGCACCATATCTATTTTTAATACTTAATCTAAATAATACTTGAATTTGAGATAAATGAGAATATTTAACAGAAACAAATATCTTCGGTTGAAAATCTTTATTACCAAGCATTGTATAAGCAGCAGTTTCTGGTAAAAATCTAATAACTGGCTCTGGTTTTTCAGGTAGTATTCTAACATAATCGAAATAATAAAAATATTCTTCTGCAGCAGATATGTTGGAAGAAAATACTACTCCTTCAGATGAGCTTGTATTGCATGGATTGGTTCCAGGTATCGGAAAGGATAAAATAATTCCATCCGATAGTTGTTCGCTAGTATATGTGTCTGTACAAATCATTATTAATCATTTCCTATATAGATTCTAAACAAGTAAGAGTTAATAATTTTTCAACTAATTTAATATTATCAAGATATACTACAAATTTAAAGATACTAATATTTTCATAAGAAGCTGGATTAACTTTTATGGTTACAGGAACAGTAGCTTGTCTAAGTTCTGTCTCTGTAGCGGGAGTATCTCCATCAGCGGGAACTGTATCTGTGTATGATCTATATCTTGGTGTGTCCAAAGATATATTGTCTGCTATGGTGTTATTAGTTAATTCCACAATATCAAACGAGTACTGAGATGGGTCAGGTTTTAATTTATTAATCTCTGCTATAATTAAACCACCAGAACAACAAAAAGATCCGACATTATCTCCAACGTCGGCTTCTTCATAATAAAACTTAATTTCTGGGACAGTATTAAAACACAGTTTTTGACCTATAAATTCTACAATTTCTCCTGCTATTGTTTTTGTATAAAGTCTACCAGTAACGCTATTGATAACGATTTCTCCGATATCAACTTGATCTTTACCTGGTGGAACTATACTTGTTTCGTCTCTTTTGAATTTGAGTTTCATCTAACATACTCCTCCTGTAAATAATACTAAACCGAAATCCCAATTACCTAATGGATCATCTTCAGGATCATCTTCTTCTATTGGGTTCTCAACTTCTGCCTTAGAAGACATCGCCAAAAATGAATAAGAACTTTGTCCTATACTGTTATAGGCTGAAAGTCGATACAAATATGTAATATCTTCATTAGTTCCTGTAATTGTTTCAAATTGATTTGTAATTAAATTCTCAGGAGAATTATAGTTAACCCAATTTATACCACCATCTTCCGATTCTTCTATTAGATATCCTAATATAGCACTACCCCCATTATGCCCAGGCTCCCAAGACAAATTAATTTCTGATGGACCTCCTGGAGTATCAGAAAAGAATCTGAATCCTGTAAAATTATTTGGATTTTCTGGTAAATCTGCTGATACAAAAACGGTATCGGTCGCAGCCGTATATTCGCTTATGCCAACACTGTTTTGCGCAGCAATCCTAAATATGTAAGGGGTTAGGACAGACAAGCCTGTGATAGTAGCAGAAGTTTGATCATTACTTTGTCTTTCGACCAAAACCGGAGTTTGAGGTAGTGTAGTCCATTCATTACCATTATTCGCTGAAAATTGCACAATATAATTAGTAATGGTTTTGCCACCATTGTTTACGGGAGCATTCCATCCTAAAGAAATTTCTGATCTACCTGCGCTAAAACTTAAATTGGTAGGAGGACCAGGTTCCGTTGGATTTTCTGTTGCTCTTCTAGATATAATTCGACCCTTATCATTTACTGTCAATAGAGCATTGGTTACATACTCAGATTCTCCATCTTCAGTAGGTTCTGGCAATAAATATATTTCTCTAGACATCAAGTAATCTGTGTAACTCACACCAGACACAGTTAAATTAGCATAACTTTCTAATGTTCCAACGCCGCTAGCAATAGCCGAATAACTATAGGCTCCTGATGTATTAACAAGCACTTTAGCAGACTCATCAAAACCCCAGCCTGTAGGCATTGTTTTTTCTCTGTCTATATATTTTTCGTAAATTACTCCAGTGGACGGCAATCCACTAACAGCATTTGGTATATGTGCATCTATTTTAAAACTTGGAACAAGTCCACTAGGAACACCGTTGTCGTTTAAATCAAACAACTCTTTAACATAATTATCATACTCTATAACTCTTCTTCCATAAATATTAAAGTCAATATCTTCAGCAACACTATTAAATGATGTATAAAGCTCTGGTCGATTGCTTAAAGTATTTATAGTAGAGGGTTTAAAGGTAAATCTAGAATCTGTCTCATCTGCATCCTCGTTAAAGAGTACTTCACAGTTAAACCTCGCCTGGGATTTTACTCCTGAGGCCAAAGCCATCTCAAAATAGGAACCTTTCTTTACCGAAAAAGCATAAGATATTCCAGATACAGGTAGTGCGGCTCCTGGTGGACAAACATTAATTTTAGTACCACTATAAGGTTCGCCATCAATTGGATCAACCCAGTTTGCAACCTCTGTAATATCATCGAATTGGGGTTCTTCTACAAAAATATCATCATCATAAGTAAGGTATCTAACATTATCAGAGAATTTTACAAATGAAACATCTCCATTCTCGTTAACTAATGCTACTGTATCAGCTATGTCAAATTCTATACCCAGCACTGTATCGTCGGTAAAAGGAGCGACATCTTCAAGAGGTTCGTACCAAGTGGGGTTTTTGTTATAAAATGCAATAGCTCCATCCATTACAAAAACAGGTCTCATAGGATATCTATTAAATGTTAATCCTTCTGGTAGAAAATCTGGTGGTTGCCAAAGAGCAGTGATGTCATCTCCTGAACCCATGTGTGTTAGAACCCTGCCTTTATAAAGTTCTATTTCTGGTCCTACTTTAATACCACCTGTTATATGAACTAACTCTACATTAAAGTTTACTTGAGGTCCCACCTGTTGAGCATCTTCTCCTTCTCCAACCACTACAGGATTAGAAAATTCAATATGACTATAGGTAGCTAATTCGTTACTAGGACTTGCTTCGTTACCTCCATCACTAATATATAACAATTGTTGCGTACCATATCCAGAAAAAATTAAACTATCAAGCTCTTCGTTATATATAATGCCTGTCGTTGCAGCAAGCTCGTCGTTTCCAGCTTTATAAATTAAACCACTGGCAGCACCTGGGTACAAATCTAAAACTTCTCCAGAGCTATCTATTTTATAAATATTTTGAGCATACAAAGAATCTGCTATAAGACCACTGGTTTCTACAAAACCGGGCGTATTTAAGATAATTCCCGATGAGCTAGATATGCCTATATAACCTGAGGCAGCAAAAGAAGTAAAACGAGTGCCCCATTGATTTGGAAAATTTACTGTAACAAGTTTGCCCTCACTGTCTCTTTGATTTGGTTTATCATGAGGAGGAGCTAAAGTAATTGGTACTGGATTATATCTTGAAAAAATACTCATTTATTAAAACTCCTGTTAACAGAATGGTGGGCAGGGCACGTCGACTGCTCCACCTCCACCGGTATCATCTTCGTCACAATTTAAACAATTATCACAAACACCAGCAACTTGATCATAATCAAAACAACAATTACTTTGACAGCAAAAGTCTGAAGAGGCTACGCAAAAACCATCACTACCACAAACTTCACAGAAGAAACAATCGGTATTAGCAGTACATGCTTCTGTTCCGGGTATCAATTCTCTTCTTGGTAGAGGAGAAGAAGCTTGGGGATTATCTCCAACTATTAAGCGATCCGTATAAAGCCAGCCACTCACGCTAACCGTGGCATATAATGAACCATCGGTATATTCAACAACTTCGTACGGATCAGGTCTCCTGAACATAGAAGAGGAAATACCTGTCCCCACACTACTAGCACTAGGCTCAAAATACGCAGCTTTATGCCATTGATTTATACTAGGAATCCAATATTTTCTGTATCTCTTTTTAGCTATAACATAACTATTCTCAGAATTGTCATTAGGCATAACGTCATAAGCGCCAGTATCTATGGTTACATCTACATCTGCATCAGCGACTCCCGTAGGAGCTCCATTGTGCAACCAATTGGTGAATCTTACAGCGCTAATAAAGCTTACAAAATTTACTGGTTTTTCAGCCATATGTTCTTTAACAGTATAATCAAAATCTACATCGGAAGCCATAAGCGATATCTGCTGAATACCTCCGATTACTTCACTATACATTCTTGAATCATATAAATCCCTATCATTTTCTCTAGCTACTGCCTGTAAGAATTCTACATATTGAGAATTAGTAATCTCATATTTACCCATTCGATAAAAATTATCAACCACACCTAGTCCATCAAGAGATACTAAAGAATAACTATCGCCGTCTTTAAGATATAAGTTAGTGTTATCTTCAACATTATTAGAATCAATGACTGTAACAAAATCTAAATTCAAAGTATTCGCAATAAAAGACTCGTCTTCCATGTTATATGCAGAAGCTATTCTAAAGCCTACTCTGTCGTAAGCTCCAGACCTGTCAATAAATTCTATACTTCGTAATCCTGTTGGACTAATAGTACCACTGTTTGGCGTAAACGCAGAACCACCAGCTACTGTCTCTTGATGATCTCTCATTTCTAATATGTCTTTTTCAACCCATTCAGCTACATTACCATTTTGATCATAGGTTCCATAATAAGAAGACACTCCGTTAGTTCCGACATTTGAAAGTATTCCACTAAATGTATGAAGTTTTGTGTCAGGACTACTGGCATTATAACCATAATTAGCAGATGAATATAGATTACTTAATCCTTCTCCGCTAGCATTAATAATCATTGGGAAAATACTTGAGTTACAATCTCTTGTGGCAAAAATATTATAATTACCAGATTCGTAAACAACCTGATCGCTGAAAGCTTTAATTTTAAATGCTGGGTTTTCTTCTGTCCCATAAACAATAAAATCTATATTCTTTTTTTCTGTATTAAATTCGGTAGTGACATTAGGTCTAATACTTAAAATAATATTAGAGTTATCTGGAATTGCCCCTTCCGCAATTTTTCGACTTATAGATAAATAACCTCCTTGGCTTGTTGAAAATACATTATACGTTGATTGTACAGTATTTACATTTTGGTCTAATAGCATAGAGGTAATAAGACTATTTTCAGAATATATCTCTAAAATAAATCTGTAATCAAGAGACCCATCAGCATTTTCAATAGATATTTGATCATTAACACTAAATTCATTAATTGGAATAGGGTCTGCTTCTATAGCAGTTATCTGTCTTTTACAAATAGAAACTTGTCTCTTCTTATGTTTATTCCATAGTATATCTGCATCTGTTCTAAAATAATCATCTATGCCATAAGAGCCACTTAAAATACCATTTTCTGTGGTTGTAATAAATTGACCAGAAGGAATATTAGAAAAACTAAGTGTTTGATTTTGATTCAAAATAACTCCTGTAGACGCGACGACATCATTATTATCGTCGACCACAAGTAAACTACTAGGAGATATATTGGGAATATTTATATTAGATGATTGAATATTAGTTATATTCGCTGTTCCCTGTATTGTTACAGTAGAAGTTCCACTACCCAATGTTACATTATTAGAAGCTATATTGGATGTTGTACTATTAACTATAAAAGAAGATCCTGTATTAAATGTACTAGATGTTGTGTCTACAGAAAGTCCAGTAGAGTCTAAAGTTATATCATTACCACTAGATCCTATAGTAGTAGAATTGTCTCTATCAAAAACTAAGCTATTTAAACCACTATAACCTACCGTAATATTGTTTATATCAGCACTTAGTGCGCTGACATCAGAAAAGCCAGAAGCAAAAACAAGATCTAGATGTCCTAGTTCTGAGCCATAACTATTATTAATTGCAAAAGCTTGTATTTTTACAAAATCTGTTTTATTACCTACAGAATTTTTAGCAGATAGATTGAGTTGGGATATTTGAGTATTGTTTGATAAAGCGGTAGTTGGTTTATGGTATAGGGTTACATTTGCTGGATGACATACGCTTCTATTTTCTAATCTAAAACCTTCTTGACATAGAGTATTAACAACATGGAATATGGTCGTTGGTCTGGAGCCTGAAGGTATATTTAAACCTAATTTACCATCATATGTAAAAAATAAATTTTTAGGATTAGCACCAGTACCAGATCCGTAAACAATAAAGTCTGAAGATTGTCTATCATTATTGAAAACAACCGAATCTGCTCCGCTAGTAGGTATGATAGTATGAGCCTGCTCACTATTATCTGCTCCAAGTAGTAGATCTCCATTTCCAGAACCTATATAAAATTCTCCACCCTGAAAACCGTTTGCTCCATCATTGTATTGGAAGGAATAAGGATTTCCATTAGAGTCACTCATAGAACTAAACTGATTGTCTTCATTAAGATTAAGTTTAGCAATAGAGTCTTCTAGATTAGCTGTATTGACGACATACCATTTGTCTTTATAGATTAATCTAACATAATCTTTATAGTTAGATAATACTAATATTACATGCCCATTACCTTCTCTTACTGTAACATTATTAGAGCCTTCAATAATTTTTACATCAATTTCTAATCCACTAAGAGGCTCTGGGGGTAATACAAGATCTATGTTTTGATGAGTTGTATCTGCTAAATAAGTAGATTTTTGATTGTATGCTGCGATAGATTTATCGAGAAGTATTGTGTTGGAAAATGCAGTGTCAAAATTACGCTGATTGGCAAATAGATAAAATTCTGTTTTAGGATTATCGGGAAATGTAACAGGATTATTATTACTAGAAGAAGAAACAACATCTTTCCTACTAACTACAACATTACCATTAGAATCAAATTCTACAACACCGACGCCAGCCTCCCACAAACCACTATCAACTAATCTTGCAATATAAGGAATACTGTATCCTATATGAGATTTATCTAAAAAATGGAAAGTAGATATTTTTTTGTCCTGATGAAACTGATTATTTTTTAACTTAAACCTAAAACCTATATTATCAAAAATTTTCAGTATTGTATTCATTATAGTCTCTTAGCCTTACGGGTTAACGTCAAAGTTCATGGTGTCCTGTAGTGATGGGTTATTATCACGGAATGTATTAAAAGCTCCTTTTATGCCGTCTGTAACTAGTGTCGCTAAATCTGGCTTCAAGCTATTTAATGCTGCATCTCCATTAATAATCACATTCACCTCATGTTTTCCGGTAATTTTAATCTCTTGTGGAATGTCCAAACTGCTTAATGTAGACGCTATTCGGTCTAATCTCGACACAAATTGATCTATACTGCTAACGGCACTTTCAATACTACTAGATACACCGCCAGCATCTCCTGTTTGTCTATCTAATCCATTTAATGCGGATTCTATAGCTGAAGTGATCTTACTTGTAAATCGGCCAATAACATTATTGATAAATCTGGATGCGTCAAAGGTAGGCTGTGAATTACTTGGTCCTACCTGAGCCCCATTTCTGTAATAATTTGGCAAAGCTAGGCCACCACCCTGTAGATATGATGCGATTCCTCCAACAGAATATTCTCCACTATTAATAGCCCTTAAAACACCAAGATGTTTTTGTGTAGATTCTCTATTAACAACAAATTCTCCAGGAGTCAACATTGCTGGTACAGTATCTGTTCCCTTTGGCTGGAAATTAATATGAGAACCAGAGCTAGCATATATGGGCCCACCAGAACGTCTATATTGTGATTGGTTACTATTTGCTAGTATCTCCGAAAGATCTGCTTGTGCCCCAGCAGTGATCGCTTCAGCAGAAGCTCTTGTCAGTTCTACTAAACTCTTGGCTAATTGAGCAGAAGCGTGCAAGCCTTCAGCTCTGTTTGATTCTGCTACAATGTTTGGAGATCTTTGTTGCGACTGTAGATTTTTAAGAACAGTTTGTCCGAGTGAACTTTTATTGAAATTGTTATATTCTATACCTTTAATTGAGTTATAATCATTATTAGCCGTAACTAAAGCATCTCTTTGTATTTTTTGGACTCTATTAAGATCGATATCGCTTTTAAATCCTTTGGTCCTTTTTCCTAGGTTTGATGAAGCACCTAAGTAAGTGTCGCCAGCTAGATTTTTAAATAAATCAGAATAAGCATCGTCTCTATCAAACAAACTCTTCAATAAACCATTTTTATCCTCTTGTGTTTTAGGAATAGATGTCATACTAGAATCAACAATAGCACCACCATAAGAATCCATTATTTGTCTCAGTGTTTTATCTTTTAATGTGTCTGATAAAAATAGATTATTTGCTAACCACTGAGACAATCCTCCTCCACTAGCTTCTGCTTTTATCGTTCCTATTTCGTTAAGTGGTGTGTTCATTGGAACACTAGATCCACTTTCAGATAATCTTTTTATATCAAAAGATCTTAATGATACGTTTCCTTGTTGCACTTCGGCCATTTCATTTTGTAAAGCGTTGCTTTGAGCATACAAAGCCTGTGTATTTCTTTTTAGTACAAGTGATGAAGCAATTAATGCTGATATAGGACCTGGTACACCAGCGCTAGTAAGATTATATGTAGTATTAGCCATTTCACCCAAGTCACCAGCCATAGCTCCCAAAATTGAGCTATCAAATACTTCATTACCCCTTAAGCCACTTGCCTCAGCATTTCCAAGCAATGCTTGCTCTAGAAAATCACCACCAGACACTTTGCCTTCCGCAACTTTTTTCGCCGCTAAAGCGCCATCAATAAGCAGACGCCCTCTTGCAAGATATTTTTCGTATGCTTTAAATTGAGTTGCGGAGTCGCCTAATCCTTGCATTGATTTTAGACTATAGAAAAGGCCAGCTATCTCTTTGAGCGAAGAAACTCCATAAGCTGCCGATTTTCCAAAATAATCACTTGAATTATATAAACCTTCCGATGATGAACTAGAATTTGCAAATTCGTCTATACCATGTTGTAATTTGTCGACCATGGCAAAAATATTACCAAAGAAAACCAAAGCATTACCAGCACCTTTTATTGGGTATGGTATATTTCCTGATCTTTCTCCAACTGATTGTGCTATTTTTTCTGCTCCTCTTAATTGAACAAAATCCAAAGCAGATCTCGTACCTGACTCATAAAAAGAAGATGGTATTAAACTGGCAAAATCACCAGTAGCTTTACCAGAATAACCAAGTCCTTTTTCCACATCACCTTCACTAAAAGCTTCAATAGCTTTTACTATGCCTGTCGCTCCTTTTGTAAATGGCGTAACCATATCTCCACCAGCCAGATAAACCACTCCACCATCTTGATAGCCTTTACTACCACCGCTATTAATTTGTTTAAGCAAAGGTAGATTGTTTTGTGTTGCTTGTCTGTTTACGACAAACTCCCCAGGAGTTAACATAGCAGGAACAGTATCTGTGCCTCTTGGTTGGAAATTAATTAATCTTCCTTCATTAGCATATATCATACCTCCAGTTGCTTTATTAACAGGATTTTCTGCTTCATCTTTAAGGAATTTTTCCAGGCTCTTATCATTAGATGATGTATAAAGAGAACCATATCTTCCAGCAGTTAATTTCCTATGAGCGCCTGCAGCAAATTCAGAAGCTATATTTGTTGTCTTAGCTATTTCTTCAGGACTGTTTGAGTTATCTAATATATCGTCGGAACTCAGAGATGAATTAATAAGCTTGTCGAAGTTTTCAAAATATTTTTGTATAGAATTTGGATTACCTACAAGAGCCTCTTTAGTAGAAGCAATAAAATCTGGAGTGTATACTTGCTGGCCATTGTTTATTCTGTTTTCAAAGAAATATGATAACTCATCAAGATATTTACTTCTTGTTGAAGGACCAGGAAAAATATTAGTAGGAGTTAAAACTCTTTTGAATAAAGTTTGATAATCATTAGGAGCGCTCTTATCTGGAGTTATTTCTGTTCTACTGCCATCTGCACCAATTTCATAATACCGACCACCTTTAAAATCGTTTGTAACCTCTTTTGTTAAATCGTCAGACAAATCAGCTGATCCACCTAGACGTTTAGCTCTTATAATATTAACTTCTTTAGACAATGCGCTATCTATAAAATTATTAAAACCCTGTTCTCCTTCCGCTGTCAATTTATCATAGTATAAAGTTTTTTCTCTGCCTCTAAGGTTAGGATCAGCAACCTTTACAGCAGAACTCAGATCGGTAGCTTTTTTCATATCTCCTGGAAGGAGACCCAAGGTTTGTGTTGTGCTAACACCTCGCACACCCCCGACGGTAGTATATAAACGACGTAGAGCTTCTAGTTCGATACCTTTATTATTTTTAGGATCGTCTATTGCTCCTATTTCTGAATTCAATTTACTTCGCATGCTGTTAATATCTGAAAGACTTTCTGGCATAATCCCAGTTGTTTGATCTTGTTTTTCTATGAATCTAGCCATAGTAACTCTCAAAGCGTCTGTAAGATCACTATCTAGGTCTTCAGCTACTCCTAATGCAGACCCTCCTGTGCTACCTGTCTTGTCTTTTAGGTATTTTTGTACTGCTTTTACATAGTCGGTAGATGGTTCATAAGCACCACTTGTTAAACTGTCTTTAATATAAGCAAAATTCTTAGCTTTCTCATTCAGTCCCAACTGAGACAGACTAGACGGATCAGCTTTATTAATATATCCAGCATCATCAAATGCAATGTCTGTATCGGACCAGGTGTCTGGATCTCCGCTATTTTTAAAAGCACCAAATCCCATACTCATTACGCTGCGATAAGCTTTTAAATCGTCTAAATTAGAAAATTCTGCCAAATGTGTATTTGCATACACAGGACTTTTATTATAAAAAGGACCTAAAGGTGGTTGTTTGTAGGGATCTACCGTATACATTTTATCAGATATGTCTTCAATAAAATCTGATTCTCTTCTGTCATAATATTTACCAGAAACTTCATTGTATTTTATCGGAACGGTTGTTGCATCTGCACTATCTCCCAATGTTTTTGTTTTTACTTTAATAGCAGATTCCGATGGCGGCGGTAGGGAACTAGCTTCTGGACCAAAATGCTTAAAGAAAAATGGTAACTCTAGATCAATATCTTCTTCGCTATTGGTAGCCTTATAGAAATCTAGAGAGCTTCCAAAACCCTGTTTTGACCAGTCACTATAACGCTCATATGGTTTAGCAATATCTTTATAATATGTGTCAAATATATTTTTAACTTCAGGAGCAGCTTTTTGCCTAGGCGAACTTCCCTCGGCATACAAACTAATAGGAAAAAATGTATCATTAAGATCATCTACTCCGAATGGTGCAAATTGAAGATTCTTGAAATCTTCTGAACTTATCGTAGCATAGTTTCTTGTTCCTTCATATAGTCCTTTAATTTTTTGTTGAATAAGTGTTAATTGTTTACCTTTTTCAGTTAATCCTAAAAAATTGTCATTAGATAAGTCAGTACTATATCTAGACAACTGATCTTCTGTATTCTCAATATATTTTATAATCAGATCTGTAGGACTTTCAATCCGACCACTATAAGAACCAATAAGACTCTGATCTTTATAGGCCACCTTTGCAGCATTGCCAAGAAGTTGAGGATTTTCGGCGTTTTTACCAATTCCTAAACCACCATCAGAAGCCCCTAATGTCTTTATAGCTCCTTGTTTATCAAAAAGACCCAAATTTTGTGGACCACCGTCTAGACTTTGACCCAAGCCCCCTATGCTTAAAGATAAATTAGAGCTTCCAGTCTTCGGTGCAGATATGCTATAATCGAATGAAGATCCAAAACTTTTTTGTGCATTTTGTTTAAAGTCTTCTGAACTAGAAATTATACCCTCTGTAATTGATGCTTTAAGATTAGATAATCTTTCAACATTATCGCCCAATACTTGTTGAGCATGGTCTTTATCTTCTTTATTAATATAGTCTGATGACTCTATAATTTTATTTGTAGTGGCGTCACTTAAATAATAACTTTTTGCAAACTCTTTCGCCTCAATACCTTCTGTAATATTTGTTGGTTGCGTGTTTTTTGCTCGACCGGTTCGAATTCCACCAGATCTATTAATAACTATCTTTAAATTTTCAAATCCTTTACCAGGAGAAAAATTATAATTACTCAAATCTCCATCAAGATTTGGCATTCGAACATTAGCAAAATCACCACTTATTTGTGACGACATTGGTTCATCATTGTTTTCATCCCCCATGGCGTTCTTCATCTGTTTGAAAATTCCTTTTACACCAACACTAAGTTCTTTTGCGGGGCCGTAAAAAACGCGATTAACTCGTGCCGTATATAATTGTTTCTCATTAAAATCAGGCAATAAATCTGAGTCGTTGACACTACCTCCCGGTAATTGCTTATAAGGATATTGATTATCACTCATGCCTTTATTTTCATCAATACTTTTTCTTACTCCTAAACTTCTTTCTCTTAAGTCAGCAACTGGAGGATCGTTCGCATAAAAGCCAGATCCAACGAAACCACCAGATTCATAATAAGAAGTATTGCCATCATTAATAGATTTCAACATACCTAAATTTTTAGATGTTGCCTGTCTGTTTACTACAAACTCACCAGGAGTAAGCATAGCTGGTACGGTGTCCGTGCCTTTAGGTTTGAAAATCTGTGAGCCACCAGCTGCATATATAATGCCTCCATCTGATTTACCTTGAATACGAATATCTAAAGCACCAGGAAGATCCCGAATTCCTGCACTTATCTCTGTTAATTGTTTAGTAATATAATTTTCAACAATGTTTTGGAAGCCATTTAGGAGATCTGTGGTTCCCTTTTGTTCTGAAGCAGACAACTCTTGTTTTATTCCTGCTAGAATCACATTAGCATCAGCTTGCTTCTGCACTGCTTCTTTGTAAATACTTATTGTCTCCGCCATTTCGCTGTCTGATTCTGGATCTCTTAATGCGTCTAATATATTTTGCAAATTAGAGTCCAGAGGAACATTAGCTTCTTTAAGCATAGATCCCAATACATTAGCCCTAAATTCATTTTGAGTTCTTCCTGTGCCTAAAAGAGGAGCTATACTATTAAATAATTGTAGTCTTTCCGATCTGCTTTGTGCATTAGATCTACCAACCGTATTTCCTGCTAAATTCTCTGACAGCTCACCTAATCTTCTGAATGTTTTATTAATATCTCCAGCAGAAGAAGTTGATAATTTTTCTAAGAAAGATGTTCCAGCACTAATTCTGCCTTGTATCTCATTAATTCTAGATAAAGCAGACGAAGCCACTTCTGAATTGCTTGCCAACTCTTGTAATGCTGCATAATTTTGTCTAAGCTGGATAGCTGTTTCTGCTGCTGCTTCCCTAACCTCTCTTAAAGCTTCAGAAGAGGTTGCTCCATTTTCAGCAAGAGACCTTGCGAAATCTTCTTCTGCTTTTCTTCTTTTTTCTAAATTTAAAATGTTCTGACCTATATTAGCAGGAGCTGTGCTTCCTGCTCCTCCTCCTACCGATGTAAGATCTGTAATAGTCTGGGTAAATGCATTAATCTTAGATCGAAGAATACCTTCGTTTTTAAATGCTTCACTTAAACTAATAATTCCCTTGTTTTGTATATTTGCTGCTTTAGATATTAATTGAGTATACTCTACTTGCAATTGTATCTGTCTGTTCATTGATTCCGTATAAGAATTAACAGTATTTTGCCAAGCCTCTAAAGATTTTACTGCTGACTCTTGAGCTGCTCTTGCTGCATCTACTTGTTTACTCAAGGATGGCAGGGCTTCTATAAGTTCTTGTGCCGTAATTCTACCGTCTCCTCTAGTAGAAATTTGTTGAATTTGGCTTCTAACTTGTTTAAGAGTTAATTCTTCAACATTTTGTGGTAATTCAAGATCTCTAATAGATTGTATCGCAGCTTTTTCTATAGCAGCTGTTAGCGCTTTATCACTAGCTCCAGGATTTTCGCTTATGGCTGAGTTTATAGCCTGATTCATAGAATCTTCTAAATTTGTTATTAAATCTAACAAAGGTCTAATTGCTTGCTGATCCAAACCGAATGAACTAGAGGCCATATCTCTAGCACCACGAACTTGGTCGTCAGAATAAGCTCTAGGGTTTCTTAAAGTATCAATTGATTCTAAATTAATATTTCCTAATTTAGCCTGCCCAGACAAAGCAGCAGTAGTTAAATCTAAATTAGTTGCTGATAGTTTAGAAGCAAAATCAAACCTACTAACTATTTGATTTAAACTAGTGTTTAATCGACTTAAACTACTAACCATTTGATTAACTTGTTTATTAAGTCTATCAAATTCTATTTGTCTCATAGCCACATTAAATTCTCTTTGAGCTATGGTTGAAGCAGTAATAAATTGTAAATTATTTACTCTTGCATTCTTCTCATCGTCAGTTAAATCTATGTTACTCTTTATTTGTTCTATTTCTCGTTGAACAGCAACGTCTGTAGCAGCTAAACTAGTAGCCAAACTACTAGCAGCGTCTGATGTTCCTAGTAAAGCCTGAAAATCATCAGCAGATTCAAATTCTCCAGACTTAATTAAGGAAGGCAGAGACTGTAATAAAGGATTAATAACTTTCGACGCAGCATTAGAGGTTTCTATAGCAATCTGAGGTATTATGTCATTAAACATGAATTCCTGTCTATTCTCATCAGATGCACCACGGAAAAGAACTGCATTAGCTGATTGAGCGAAAGCTAATTCTCCTAATCTATTCTTAATAAGATTTAATTCTTCACCTCTTCTATCAGCACCGAATGCCTGATTTACAAACCTATTCCCAACATTAAGAAATCCTTCTGGTGATTGTCTGTCTAATGATACCTGTCTGTTACTTAATTCTGATGCTTCTTGAACTTCTCTCACAAAAGCTTCACTGTTATTAATGTTCTTAAGATTTTTTTCAAGTTGACTTAATCTGTTACTGAGGCTGTCTAATGCTGTAGTTAGTCTTCTGTTATTGAGAGTCTTAATCCACTCATAGTAAGCATTAGATGTAGCTTTTAAAACCTGAACACCTGCTACTAAAAATTTACCGTATCCAAATAAAGCATCTGTTGCCTTCAAAACACCTTTAGTAAAACCTTCGGGCAATTTAAATTTATCTGCTATCTTAGGTAGTAACGATTCTAGCTGTGGTCTTGCTGTTCTAGTGTACTGATCTGTTGTTTTAGATATAATAGCAACAGAAGTACTTAAAGATCTAACAAATGCACCAACAACTTTACTAGCGCCACCAATATCTCCTAGTAATTGTGACACAACACCACCAGCAATGCCAATACTTAAAGCAAACCTATTGGCTTGTCTTTGAGATTCTGCATCAGCCTTGGTTTTCTTTTGAGTAGCAATAGCAGAGTCTTTATCTGCTTTTTCTTTAATTTTTTGCCCAGGATTAGCTTGAAATAACACATTGGGTGTTGCCTGTGGTCTACCTTGAGTAATATCAACACTAGCAAGATCAGATCTAGTAATAGCTTGTTTAATACCCTGTATTACATCCTTAATATCTGCATCAAATCTACCTCTTACAGACCCTGCTCCAGTTTCTTGGATCAGACTACCTCCTTTTGCTATTCCTGATTGTGTAGCTAAATTGCGTGCTACTGCCAAGCTTTCAGATGGAGATTTACCACTTTGTCTCAAACCTTCAAACGCCTCAGATTTTGTTGACTTTGCTGCTTCAAGCATTTCTGCTTTAACAAATTCTATAGCAGCAGCTAGATCTCCTGCAGATTTACGTGTAGCTTCTGTTATGTCTTCAACACTTGATGGAGCAGGAGCTACTGGGGAGGACTGTTGAATAGAATCCATATTTACAAAATCGCTCATGTCTCCAGAAAGTCTTCTTGATCTAGATTCTGTAACAGCAGGATTAGCAGCTAACTCTGCTGCATTAAACCCTGGGTCTGATTTAATTTGACTTCTCTCTATATCTTCAGCAACTCTTTTACCAGCATTAAGCATATTTCTTATTGTATCAACTAATTCTGGAGCACCAGATATGGTCTGAGTCATAGTCTTATTCAAAGTACCCATAATGTTTTGAACAGACCCTGAAACTTCTCCTGCTGCAAACTCTGTCTGCTTTAAGAATAACGCAGAAGCTTTTCGTAAGTCGTCTGGCATCTCAAACAGAGCTTTAAGCATAGCATTGGTTATTTGTTGAATTTGCTCGGCGGTTACTTCTCCACCAACCTCAAACTTTGCTACGCCTCCTACCATTCCTCCCTTATTGTATCCTTGAATTTTATCAGCTTTATTTAATTTGTTTAATTTTGCTGCTCCTAGTTTTGAAGCAGCTTTTTTATTTATAACGAACTCACCAGGAGTTAACAGTGCTGGTACTGTGTCTTCGACTGACCCACCATTAGCAAACTGCGACATATATTGTGTGGTAGGAGCTTTTGTATATGCATACTGTAATGGTAAAGCTGCTCCTGTCCACGTAGAAGGATCTTCACTAGGATAGTCTTGTTCTTTAAAATAAGAACCAGTATACATATTCTCTGAAGGCACCAAGGACTTACCAACAGAAGCGCCATCTTGACCTGCTCCTTTATTAAAATAGTTAGTCCAAATTCTAGTTAAAGAGGCACTACTAACTCTACTTCTGTCAGAAGTTAAACTGCCTCCATTAGCTGTTGCCGTTTCCATAACAGCATCATATAAAGATCTCCCTCCTCCACCAGAAACTTGTGCTGATGTGGCTGCATATAATCCATTTCCAATATTATTTGCAACTACATCGCCTGTGCTTTTTCCTTGAGTGAAATATGCACTAATAGCAGATCCCGCATCTGTAACCCCAATATCTTTTCTAATAGCACTTTCTGCTATAGCAGCTTCACCACCGTCTTTAAATTTTGTAAAAAAGTCAGATTGTAAACCAGACTCAGCAAAAATCTCCTTTAGTAAAGCTTCAGCTTGTTTGTTCTTACTGCTCTTATAACTTTGAAGCATCATAGGAACAGCTTCTCCTCTCATTTGAGAAGATAATAATTGTTTTTTGTTTTTGTCATCTTCAAGTGGGTACTCGGACGCAAAAACATCTTCAGCGGAATAGCCGAGATCTTTGGTATTGTTGATAAAGTCAGAAATTTCAGCTTCTCTATTTATTACAGCGCTATCTAGTTTAGAACTAATATCTGGATAGTTTTGTAATAAATAAGATTGAACATCATGAAAACCTTCATGAGCAATAATATCGTCTCGATGTTTATCAAAAACCGCCAACCATCTTTTCTGATTAGAACCCGCATCGCCAAGAGAGCTTGAAGCTTTTTGTTCTGTGTCTGGATTTAAACCCTGTTGACTTATAAATGCATCTAAATCTTTTGTAAAATCTGGAAAATAAGCACCACGACTACCTCCCAGTAGTCTATAAAGTATTCCTCTCCAATTAAAATTAGCATTTTTAGGAGCTTCCCATTCTTGACCATCTTTGGTCATTAGCTTGTCACCCTGAAACATTTCTGAAGGCAGAACAGCTTTTAATAAGTCATTATAAACTTTGCCTGTATTACCAGAAATGGCTCCTCCAAAAAATTTCTTTTGAGCTTTCTCTTCAAAATATCTAGTAAACTCACCTCTTGCTCTTTTTAAAGAATCTTTATTAATAATCCTTTTAACTTCTGTTGGCATTCCACTATCAATTCCTGGAAAATATTGTGAAGCAGCACCTAGTCCATTAGGATAATCTATGGCTCTGTTCTGCTCTGCTCCAGGAGGTAAAGGAGCTCCTAAAAGAGCCATGGTTCTTTCTATTATGGCTCCTTCTATATTTCCTTGACCTGTTAGCTCTTCTAGCTTTGTGGTGGGTGTTGAGGGCTCTTGATATCTATAAGCAGCTTTTCCAGAACCTAAAACAGCTGTAACATTTGACAAGCTGTCATCAATCAGTTTTTCTGCCGCTGACATATTTTGAGCTTTAAGCTCAGGAACATTTGTTGTATTAGGAGTTTGGGAAACACCTGTTACAGAAGATGTCTCGTAAGGCAGACCGAATCTTTGAAGTGTATCTGCTACTAAATCTGCAGTTAATTGAGGACGAGCAGTTAAAACCCTTGTATTATTACGAATATAACCAGGAGATTGTTTTTCAAGCTCTAAAAGCTTACTAACTATAGGAGTTGGTCTAGCTCCACGAAGAGCTTCTGCAACGCGATCTCTATTATAGTATTGAGGAATATCTTCTTTACCTTCAGAATCTAGAATAGCTGTGTTAGAAGCTAAAGTTTCATCAAAATCAAAAGCTATAGGTCTTACTGGTCCTATTTGATTAGGATCTGAACCCTGAAAAATATTTGCATTCTCTAAATCATTAGCAAAACTAACAGCAGAATCTTTTGTTGCTGCCTGCATTTTATTAACTGATTCTTTATATCTTTCTCCCAATCCACGAGATTTAATATTTACTTTAGTATTAGCTAAATCATAAACTTTATCTTTATTATATCCGATAGGTAGTAAGCCAACAATACCAACCTGCTCTTCAAAATCTGTTGCTTGTGATCTCAAAACATTGTCAAGAGTAGTAGTTCTTGCTTGTAAAGCTTGATTCATAATCTCTGTAGCTTGATCTAGATTAGAACCAATATTATTAGATCTCAGAACGCTATCTAATGTTCTATCTCCCTTTGATAATCCTAAAATTTGTTTAACTGACTGTATACCTCCCAAAGAACCTATTTGGTCCTTGATAACATCTTCAACGGACATAGATTTTTGATCAGCTATATCTTGAACCATACCGCCTTCTAAGAATTTTTGAACCATTCCTCCAGAGTTATAATAACAATCAGCTTTAGGTCTACCTCTTCTTTCAAAAGGTATATCACTAGGAGAAAAATTGCCCCTGTCTACTGCAACAGCTTTTTCGATGATGCTTCTGCGATTAGGATAAGTATCACTAAGTTTAACATCAGTTAAATCACTAATAGGCTGGTCTGTTAAACCTTTAATCGTCTGGTTGGCAACAGGTATATCAAATCTGTCTGTTCCAGGATCTTGTAAATCAGCAGCGGCGAAAACGAAACCTTCAAAAAGTTTTCCTGCAGCAGTAGCGGTTAAAGCTTTAGCTGTATTAATTGAAGATTCTTGTATTTCTACTCCTCCGATACTATCAGATAAACTAGTAGCCATCTTGTCTATTAATTTTGGTAATTTCTTTTTTTCTTTATCAAAAGCTTTAGTTTCACTAAAACCAGAAACTTCTATTGGTGCGACATACTGATCACAACCTATCGTTGTTCTAACCATGTCGTAATCTGGAGGATTGCCCATGGAAGGTATAAGCATACCATAGGATCTTGAGCTTTCATAAACATCTCCACCATCAGCAAATTTTTGAACAGTTCCTATTCTAGCAGACTTTCTCGCTCTTCCTCCGCTACCATATTTATTCATATTCTGCAGCTGTTCTGTTCCTATAGTATCAACAGCTTTCTTTCTTATTACGAACTCGCCAGGCTGCAACATCGCGGGAACCGTATCTCTATTACCTGTTCCTGGTACAGAGCCACCTCTTGCGAATTGTAGTGGTTTTCCATCAGGGCCTAATGATCCTGTTGATCCACCAGACCTACCTGTACTAGAAGATCTAACAATATTAGCTAGGGCATCTACAGAAGATGTTAATTTTGTTAAAGCAGAAGTGTTCGTGGATAAAGCAGATATGTTTTTAATAAGCTCGCTTGAAATATTTTTATTATTGTCTTTTTGACTAGTAGCAGTTGCTAGCTTGGTTGCTGCTTCAGCAATTACTTTAGCTGCGGTATTCGTCTGTTGTTCTGGAGTACCAGCACCTCCTTGAACTTTCTTTAAACCTCCGACAAAACCTGTTCCGAATTGTTTGAGTGCAGACGCCCCTTTTTCTAAACCTATCAAAGCTAATACAGGCAAAGCTCCCTTGACAGCACCAGCTAAACTTAAAATGGTTTTTGTAACACCAAGAGCACCTTTCGCCAGAGTTTGAAAAGTATCGCTACCAACTATATCACGAGTAAGAGTGGTAAATTGTTCTCTTACTTTAGCAATCTGATTGGCTAATGACTGCTGAGCTTTTACAGCATCAGTAGCAAGAGATCCCTGACCAGTTTGAGCAACCTTCAATGCTTCTTGAGCTGTGCTAAATCTTTGGATTAAAGGAATAACCTTACCAATCTGTCTAAATCCACCGAGCTGCTCTACAATACCTCCGAATTCTATAGACCTAGGATCTAAACCAGACAAACCGCGAGACAAAGCTTCTACTGCATTAAAAGCACCAACAAATTTGCCTTCAACATCAGTTAATTGAACACCAAAGGCTTCCAAAGCTTCTATGGTGTCTCCTCTTTGTATTCTAGTAAAGATGGTTCTTAAGCCCGTTGCAATAGTTTCTGCACTTTCACGAGTTGTAGACCTAACACTTGTAAACACAGCTAAGAATTCATTTAATGCGTCTGTACCGGAGCTTACGCCTGAACTAGCTGTAGCGAACACACCACCAGCACGTTGTATTGCGGTAATTAAGTCTGTTGATTCAACAGCAAAACTAGCAGCTACAGAATTTATAGAAGACAGGGCTTTTTCTAAATCTTGCGTACCTATACTAAACTGTCTCATTAAAGCAACACTACCCTCAACGGTCTGATTAAGATTGGTAAACGAAGGCGCTAGTTCTGTTAATGCCAATGCCTTTAAAGCTGTTTGGGTCTCTTGTGCAGATAACCCAGCCTGAGCTAACGTGTCAGATATGCCAATTAAGCTTGCGGATGAAACACCTAGACCAGTAGATAGATTGGCTATAGTACCAGATAAAGACTGTAAGCTTTGTTGAGACTTACCAGTAATTTGTTCTATTCTTACCATCTGACGTTCGAAATCAATAGCAGCACTTACGCCTTGATTAATGGCTCCACTCAATTTAAATATAATACCTGAAACAACACTAAAAGCAGCAAATCTACGAATAGCTAATGCTCCTTGTCTACCAAACTCTTCCATCTCTGTTTTTGCTTCAGACAAAGCTCCGGAAGAGTCGGAAGCAGATTCAGACACTTGTTGAATTGATGCCGCTGCTTTTTTAGTATCAGAAGCCAATTTATTGGCTTTGATAGAAGCAACAGAAGATTTTAAGTTAGATAAAGCTTTAGCTGCTGAATTAGCGCTGGTCGTTGTTTGACTAAGAGTAGTATTAAAAGTTTTTAAAGAAGCGTTCAAAGATGCTACATTTTTTGCTGACCCAGGATCTAGTTTGAATTTTAGATCGCCCGTAATGGTTCCTACTTGCTTCTTAATATCAGATACTATAGATCCTATATTTTTAGGACCTCTTAGATTTAATTGTGCTGTTAAATTAAAAGCTTGTGCCATAATAATAAAACCTTATAGTCAAAAAACAAAAGCCTCTACCGCAATAGGCAGGTAGAGGCTGATGTAAATAAATATCATTACAAAATTAAAATCAAGCAGTTTTTTCAGTATCCTTTGACTTTTTAGATTTGGTCTTTGCAGACGAAGCCCTAGGGCTTTCAGGCTCTTCTGATTTGGCTGATGTTGTGTCTGCAATTTCTTCATCTTTTACTTCTTCGTCTACTATTACTGGTTGTCCACTATCGTCTAAAAACGGCTCTTGTTCGACAATAAAATCACCTTGGCTATCAACTAAGTTTCCAAACTTATCAACAAACTCGCCACTGTCATTGATAAATCTTCCGTTTTCGTCAACCAGTCTTCCTTCTGCGTCGATAAATCTTCCTTTTTTATCAACTAACCTTAAATTATCATCTACAAATTTATATTTCTTTAAGAATTTATTTTCAGGTAAATTCTTCTCATAATCGTTATCCAAACCGTACATCATGTTAGCCAAAATTTGAGCACCCTTAAGTGATACCTCTTCGGTAGCTCTGTTTAGGTAGTCTTCCATATCTTTAAAATATGGTTGTTTCGTATCGTTATACACCACACAGGCACTTACTAAATAATTAAATCTATTGTTATCAGCTTGGCCTTCGGCACTATGATTATCTAGACTAGTTCTCACACTAATCAAATCTCTAATGTCGTCTCTAATGACCTTCATTCTAACAGCTAGGTCTTTAGCTTCGTTTAGGCCAAAACCACCTTTAGCAAGACGTTTTTCGCCATCTGAAAGCTCTTTCTGTAATCCTGTAAATTTAGCCTGTTTCTCATTGTCCCACAGTCCCTGATCTGATAATAGGTCATCTAGCTTTGCTCTTACAACACTTTTGCTTTTAATAGCATCCGTAAAAGCTTGATTATAAACCTTTTGTGCTTCTCTGTTATCTTGCAGAGTAGGGCTCTTAACAAGAAACTCAACTTCTTTATCTTCTATAGTTACTGTAAAAGTTTTAGTCTTCATTGGTATTCTCCTGATTTTCCTGGTCTTGGTTGTCGAAGTAAAATTTGTAATGGTATTTGTTTTTAACTCTGCTATTATTAAGATATTTAGTTATATCGTCCAATGCTGATCTTGCTTGTTTATTACCGTTATTTAAAATACTATTCCTAGCATCTTCCCAAAGATCCTCAAATTTCTCTCTGTCTTTATGATCATTTTCCCATAAAAAACCAAAAGATTCTTCAAACCTAGCCAAAGCTCCTATCATTGTAGTTTGAAAATTTTTATAAACTTTATTTGTCAACTCTTGTTTTTGATTATTCATAATTATTTCCTACGGTTTTGCCTTTGCATTTCTACAGATTTAGCTCTTAAGTCCATTTTAATATCAGGGAATTCAAAATCTGTAGATTTCCCAGTCCTGTCTAAATGATCAGATCTTTGTTTCATTTTTCTTTTTGACTCTAAAGAATTCATAGAAAGAACTTCTGAAACCTCTGACTGATTTTCAGACATTAAAAAGACTTCTTGTGCTTTTTTTAGTTTTGGATTTAAATTATCAACTCGCTCTTGTTTTTTCTTGCTTTCTGTTTTTCTCTTTTCGAATAACATCCAGCCCTCTAACATATCATCATCTTTAATTACTTCTTCCTCTGGGCATTCAGGATGCTCATGTACATTGTCATACATTCTGCTAACATTCACTAATGTTCTTTGATCAAAACTCCACTCCGATGCGCTTCCTGGAAAAACATTACCCTTATTAGCATTCCAATACATTCTCCACATATCAGTTCTAGCTAACAATTTAAATTGAGGAGAATCTAAAACATGCTCATTAATTTCTTTAACTAAATTATTGAATAATGTATAAGAGTGTTCGTTATTTTTTATTCCTTTATCAAAGACTAGCTTATTATCTCTGTATAATGTATTGCAGATTACGTGCTCATTTTTAATTGAAGAGGCATACCCTTCAAGAGTATGAGAGAATATATCAGATTTAGAATTAAGAAGCCTGTTTATCTGATTCCTGATGGTTTTTAGTTTCTTTTTGTTGTCTTGAACGGCTTTAGTTGAAGCTCTTTGTTCGTAGAGCCTAACCTTGGTGTCGTCAATACTTTTGTCTAAGCTTTTAAGTATAGTTTTCGTATCCATTGTCCATAAACCTAATGTTGTAAGTATCCTGTCTAAATTGTCTTCTCTAAGCCATTCGTTATATTTTTCTTCATAAATAATTTTATTATACAAGATTTCGGACTCATACTTGATATCAATGCTAGGTTGACGAAGTTCGTATGTGTCATTCTTATAAAAGAAATAGAATTTTCCACTTATTATCCTGTATAATAGAATTTCAAGAGCTGCATCATTCATCCTCTGTCCCGGTTTGTCTTAATATTTTATTTTGATCTTTTTCTTTATCTAAATCCTCTTGTAGGCTTTGTATAAGCTTTTGAGCATTATATAAGTCTACATACATTTTTCCTATAATTGCAAATACTTCTTCCATAAAAATATTCCTTGTTCCATCTGTCTAAAATCCTACTTCTTCTCTCACCACCCACCAACACAAGCTCTTAAGTAGCTACATTCGTTAGGCTTGCAAAGCCAGTGTTTCCGGTAACAGCAACTTTAAAAGCGTTAAACGTTTGGAAACTATAAGTAATAGTAGCATTTCCACCGCCAGTGTCACCACCAGTGTAGTTGATACTAGATAGCTTATTTTTGTCTCCAAGGTCAACAGCTAGTGTGTCTCCAGTACCAGTACCACAAACAACAACTTTAATGCTCTTGTTTACAAGGTTCTGATAAGTAGAATCACAGCCAGTAGTACTGGCGAAGTCATCAGCATCAACTTGATCGCCTTCACTGCCGATAACTTCAAATTCACTAGTTACTTCAACAGGGAAAGTGACGTAACGATAATAAGGAGTCATAGCTCCAAGCTCGTTAATCTGTTCACGTCCTAGGTCGGTACTAAGCGTAATATTTTGTAAATATGGGAAAGTTCTTGTTCCACCACTAGGAATTGGAATACCTCCGTTACCCGTAGGTAGATCACAAGCAGTTGGATCAATCTTATATCTACGAGCAGTAGCAGGAGAAGTTTCTGAATTTACTCCATTTTCAAAATTGAAATCGGTATTTGCTGCATCCCATTCAGCCTCTCGGTTCCAAAGCTTATTATTACCAACAAGGGTAACATCTTCTGTGGAATTACCGTCTACAGGGAAAGTGTAAGAAACACTGTTTAAGTACATACCCGTGCAATCGACAGCATCTCTAGCAGCACCCGAAGCAGCAGAATTGGTATCGGAGAAAATACCTAATCTAACGTTAACCCTATTGTTGGCAATTGCTGCTAAATCTTTATCATTAGCGAGTTCAAGAATGGTGCTGGAAGAATCATCGGCACCACCAACGCACATAAGATAAAGAGGCAAAGTGCCATCAATAACTTTATTTAAAGTAACTTCAATATCAGGCACATCTTCTACTTGATCATAAACATCAAGTTGGCCGAGTTGGAATATTTGTTCAAGACTAAAATTGGTGGTTATACCAACGCTCTGAACACCCCTTGGTCTAAACCAGGTAGACTGCTTAAAAGATCCATCGGAATTCATTGGTTTTAATAATACTGCTTGTGTAGCGTAGTAAATTCTATTGTTTGCGGGCATCTTATATTCTCCGATTTAATGATATTTACGGGTTGTATTGGGTAACGGTAATTAATACACCAAGTGAATACAATTTACGCTTTTTGTTTTTATTTTAAAGCGGCCAAAACTCTAGTCGTCGTCTCTGATAATACTATACACTATAAAAAATATTTTCTTATCTTATATTAAGGAGGGCAGCTTTGAGATCCAGATTCAGGATTCCAAGAGGTTATAGTTCCAAGGCCCAGGCAATCGTTATCTAGGTATGTTTGTGCATCATTAGAGTCGGAAAAAGACTGACAGCTAAAGGGTTGCTGGTATTCGCAATCTGAACCACACAACCCATTACATAAGGGTTCGGATGTGCATTCTGATGCTGTGTAACTACAACAAGCAGGTTCTCCATTGCCATAACAACAGACACAATGTTCCTGGGGAGGAGGTGGAGGAGGTGGAGGCGGTGGAGGAGGAGGCGGTGGAGGAGGTGGAGGCGCCCCAAGTAGCTGGGGAGGATCATCTAATTGAGCTTTTGCAACAGTGGCTCTCGAAGGGAAAATCTCCATAGACCATCTTACTATTCCATTATACATCTTAGAACCAAGAGTATTGAGCTCAGAAATAGTACTATCTTTAACATCACAGTAAGATTTTCTATAATCCTGAGATAATTTAGGATAATTAAATCCCGTGGGATTAATATTACCATAAGCATTAAGTGGATATACTTTATCTTTAACTACTTCATCAATATTATATAGTAATAATACTTGATCTTTTTGGTTTACAAGTATGTCTGCAATAGTATTTCTGTGAGTTGGATTTTCAGCAAAAATATGCAAGAAAATATCTTGTATAATAATATTTTCAGTAGTACCCAATTCATATGGAACCATAACTGTTCTAGGAATAGTTTCTATAACAACAGCTGGTAATTGAACCCTATGATTAGCGGTAATGCTATAATCTCCACTAGGTTTATAATTACTTGGATTATATGTTTCTCCTTGAACCTCTTTCCACCAAACAGACTCATTGGCTTTATATGTCTGTACATACCTGTGTGAATATTCTAATTTAACATCACTATTACTACTAACATTATTATCAAACACAACTCTTCCTAGTGGATAATTAATGTTGTATCCATAACTACCACTGCCTGTCGGAGCCGGTAAAAATGTATCATTTAGATAAATACCAGAAATAGATATTGGCGCGTGAGACTCATAAGATACTCCGCTTTCATAAACCCAATCTTTTCTAATGCCTTCCCACAATACAGCTTTCTGTGAAGGATCGCCCACTGGTTTTAGCGTATGAAAATTACCCCCAGAAACACCACTTGTAGATATATTGACATTAACAAATCCCCCGACTCCTAAAAAAGACCAGTCAAGGAAACTTTTAATATTATCTTCTAATAAAGATATACTATTTTTTTGATTAATTCCATCTACATTATGAAATCCTGTCATAACTTCGCCTCTATGTTAGATATAATGGTTTTATAGATTTCCTTTTCTGTCCTACTAATCGCTCTAGTTGTCCAATTGTTCGTAATAGAGCCAGCATACGTAGGAGGAACTCTCCAATTACTGGCTGATGGAACCATTATGGCCATGCCTGATCTAGAATACGGACTATCGGTATAACTGACATTATATCTTTTTACAATCGGATTATTTTTTTCATACAACAACCATTCTAGCCAAGGTAAAGAATAGCCTTTAGCATCATTAACACTGGCTAAATCAGTATATACTAAACCATTCATATCGTCAGACTTCATCATAGTCAGTGAAAAGCCTCCAGCAATTCCATTTCTAGATATTGTTATTGGATAAGCTTCTATATTTAAGGTGTCTACTAATGCATCGACTACACTATCGACAACAGAAGAATTAGGTATGCCAAGTTCAGCTTTAAGAGTACCGCTTAGTAATGATCCATATTCTGGTTCTGCTACTAAAGCATTCTTTATAATAAGTTTAACAGATGTGTTTATTTGAGGCATCGCTTTACTGACAACTCTTGCTACGGTTTCTTTTATGCTTTTTAAAATTGAGTCTTTTATCTGTTTATCAGACTCTATAATATTTACATTTAATTTCATGGCTTTCTTTTCCACATAGTAATAATATATCTATGACTTCCGAATCCTGCTGGTGTGGGATCAGAAGCTCTTTCGTAAGTATAGCTACCATAATTATCTACATCTGTTAGTAGGGTTAGTCCTATACAATTCCTTAATTGAGGAGCTAGTTTAACATGGCAAATTGTCTGTATTTCTCCGTCCGTCATATTTACAATCTGATTATTAATTGGAAAGAAATCTTTAGGCGTTAGAACAACCGCCAAGTATACTGTGGTGGTTTCTACAGCAGTATCAATATCGGCCACTCCATTACCCATGCAAACAGGGCATACTCCTCCTTCAGGAAAAGGATTGGGACCGGTGCCGTTATATATGTTCGCAGATAATTTACTTATAGGATCATAAACACAGTTATTACAAAAATTTTGATTCTGTTGTCCAGCGTAGGATAGTCCACAAGGCATAGCTAAACCACCCTCGTTGACAACAGCATCTATAGCATTATTGTATAGGCTTTTTAAGCTATTAGAAAGAATATTTGTGAAAGGATTAGTGCTCATGATCTCACACCTAATACAATTTTGGGTGATTCGTTAATAATAACTTCAAATTCATCTTCCAAATTACTTCCATTATTACCTGTTTGTAAAATAAAATTATCAGATATTCGAACTACTTTAGATTCTGGATCATCATCTGATGGATTTAAACTAAAAAATCTATATCGAATAGACACATTGCTTTGCTTATTATTAATTTCTTGAATAATCATATCTTATTCTTCCGCTTCATAAGTAATGATTAATTTCCAAGAATCTATAGACCCTGTTGACACCGGGTCAGTATCTCTTACATAAAAATACCAATTACCTGTTACTGCATACCCGAACAAATGATTAAAAGAATATAACAAATTTTCGGAGTTATAGTTCACAACATCTGTTTTATTATAAATATTAATATTATTACCATTACTAGCATTATGTAAATATTTTGATGCCTCAGCTTTATTGCTAAACATAAAAGAACAACCGTCAGTATAATTGTTAATTTTGTGATTAGCAGATAGCAGTATCTTATCTCCGGAAGGAGGAGCTAGTAACATCTGTAAATCTGTAACACTCTCATGTCTTAATCCATTAATTGCAAATTCTACATTCTCTATTGGTCTGGTATCATCTACATATACATAACCGCTAGCTGTAGAAAGATCTTCTATTACTAAACTGCCTCCTGTATTAACCATAGAGTAAACATCTAAATAACAATCAAAAGGCAATTGACATAGATCTTGTACGTCAGCCGTGGGTGTTGGAGTAGCTCCACCCCCTCCACTATCACCTCCATCATCCCCACTGTCTGGCTGTTGGGTAACAACTGGAACATATATTTCGTTACAGATATCGAGATTAGTAGGACAGTTTACTAAATTATCAAAATTTCTTTGATTAAATGTTATTAATCCCCCTGACAATCTTTTGGATCTTAAAGTATTTGCTGCTGTATTTGTAATAATATCCAAATCATAATTAGCGCTAGATTTTCCAGAAAATGTTTTGGTGAGCTCTGCTGCTATTCTAATTTTTATAACCCCATTATTATCAGCAGAAATAGACCAATTCTCTGTTTCATAATTACTGTTAGCTGCGGTAGACAATATATATTTTGCACATTCTCCATCGCTTAAATCCCCAGTAAAACCGAATTGAAAAACAACACACTGATCAGTAAGATCTACAGGATTACCTGACTCGTCACTATAAACGAAATCTAAAGAAAAGTCAGACCCTATTTCTAAAACAAAATTATATGTAACTGCTGGCATGTTATTTCCTTATGAATAGAGATCTCTACGAAAGCCACCGGGTTGATTAAGATTAGTTGGGTCAAATTTGTTACCAACAAAAGGACTAAGGACAGCCCTGATATAAGATGCTTCTCTTATATTCCAGCTATTAGCTAAATGAGCATAACTAGCGCAGGGACCTTTATCAAGGATTATTTTAATTCCAGATAATCCACCATTAACACTTATACTAGCAGGGCCTAATGCTGCTCTGACGCCCTCTGTAGCTGATTTAGTTCTTAATGTGCTCTGGTCAATAATACAAGCTGCTTTTAAACTAACAAGACTAATAAAAATATCATCATTATCGACAGTAGGGTCTGGAGTAATATCTGGATTACTAACATCTATAATGTATTCATTATCTAACGAAACATCAAATTTAACATATTTTGCTGCTACCACAATAGCTTGTTGTATTCTTTCGTCGCTGTATTCAGGATTGTCTGAAAGATCATTAACAAGAGTTCTTACCATAATTGGTATTTCTAAATTCCAACTCATAATTTTGACCTATTTATTTGGTTAAAGATAGTATTTAGTTATTTATACACCAGCACCTGTATGTAAAGAATTAACATAGATATTATCACGGATCTTAGAGTATTCTATAGTTGTGCCATTTTGCTTCCAATGAATACGTAATGTTTTGTCTGAACGTTCTATAACAGATCCATAAAGAGAGGACTGAAGAACACAATATATATCGTTATTATACATAATATTAAAATCTAAATACGGATATGTTTGTTTTACAACAGGATCTGAAATTTTAATACAAATATATTCTTGATTTAAATAGCCTACCTCTTGAGAAGCTCCTATATATCCAAGAACTCGTTCCATAGCATGAGAATATGTACCAGTTGGTGTCTCCTCAATCTTCCCTTTTTCTTGACTCAATAATTGAGTAAGTTTGTCAACTGTTTCAGAATTCAAATATTGTTTATATAGAGATGTGTTTCCAGCAAACATAGTTCCTGCAAAAAAAACACTAGTAAATTCATTAAGATTTAATAATTCAGTTAAGTAATTAATTTGATTATTGTGTAAATTAGATGGCAAATCATTTTGATTATACAGTAAAGAATTGCAACCATACATGCCCTTTTTTGTTTTATTTATATAGTTTATATTATCTAATAAAGCTTTTTTGCTACCTATAAGATTATCTAATAACATAACTCTCCAGTCTCCAACATCATTTTCTCCCCAAAAGCTTTTTTTACTATGAATTTTAAAAAAATATTCGTAATTATCAGCAGAAATACTTTGTAGCTGATTGATAAAAGGTAGAATGTCAGCACCACAATTAGGCATAAATGTTATTTGTTTTATATTGTTCATTCTATTAAATAAATTTATAGTATCTGAATTTTCATTATCTTCGCACAAAGCAAGATGAATATCCACATATTGTTGTACAGGATATAAAAGATCAAAGAATTCTTTGTCTAAGTCATTGTGATACAGCCATAGAAGAACTGCAATTTTTTTATTTAACATATGATTTATATAATAATTAAGGAATTATATTATTAATACTACCTAAAACATTAGTCTCTGTATAACCGGAAACATTTCCTCCAACTTCTAACAATTCTAATTTTACAACCCAGTTGACAGTTTTGCTAGCTGCTCCTTTGACTTGTATATTTAATTTATCTGTTCCTCCAGCTCCAGCTCCAGTAACAGTTGCCTGTA